>JGI994J12354_10000110_pt1 | contig 73560 bp, 78 predicted proteins | sample IntmicLarv3ML3BL_FD_12354 | JGI IMG/M metagenome (IMG submission 12354) | reverse complement strand
GATGGAACGCCGTGTGAGGGGAAACTCTCATGCACGGTGTGAGGCGGGGGAAAATCCTAAGATTGTATCAAAGGATTACCTATCGCCATAACTGGCAATTTGGGCATCCTTGGGCCAGCTTGGCGTGGAAGGCACAGCCTTTATAGCAGGAAGTCAGCAGGTTAAGCAGCCGACCAGTGGCGACGCTCAGCAGCTGCGAGTATTCAAGGCCATTCAGGTCATTCTGGCCGAGGCCAATACATGGACGCAGAATCAGTTTCGGGGCATGTATATGCGATGGTTTGATGATACCGTAGGTAGTGCAGTCTCTTTCGACTATAGGAATGGGCTTGAAGGTGCAGCCTCCGACACTCGGAGCGGCGTCAAACAGGAAACCATCGGCGGCACGGCCTACTACACGCGCATCTGCTACACATCCAGCGCCACCACGACCGCTCCCAACGATGGCTGTATCGATGTGGTGCCATATGGCCCAGCTGGCACCATCCTTGTGGCAGCCGACAACTCGGTGCTCAGCACGCGTACAATTAGTAGCGGCTCGACTGCATATATGGTGCCTACCAAAGCCCAGGCTACCAACCTCAACGCAAACGGCGTGGAGTATTATGGTACGTTCAAGCTGTGCATCCCCGTCGATAATGCCGCCGAGTCGGGGACGGTGGAACTGATTTCGACGGGTGAAATGGCCCAGTTTGAGTTGTATATTGCCTACAACAGCAGCAACGTAGAGCAATCGTATATCATTGCTGACCCGGCCACCGGTGTCAATTACGCCACAGCAACCCTTAAGTGGACCAGTGAAGAGGCATCAGAGGATAAAATCCTGGAGGTCATTAAGACGGGTGGCACCGGTATGCCTCTTGCCGGGGCCACTTTCAGGCTTGAAGGCACTGACGGCAGCGTGGACTCCAAGACCTCCGGAAGCGATGGCCGCACGGTATTCGAGGGATTGGATGCTGAAGTGCAATATACCCTCTTTGAAACCCAGGCCCCCGAGGGCTTTGGCCCGATAGCACCGCAAAGCATCACACTGAGCGCCGGAGTAACCACCACCTATTTGACCGTGCGCAACAATAATGAGCCGGTGTTCCGGGTGAAGAAGGTCGACAAGCAAAACGGCCAAGTGCTCCCCGGCGGGGTGTTCCGCTTTGAACAGATTGATGGGGGCTTTACCACTACGGCCACTACCGGGTTTGATGGATACATCGAGCTCGGGAGCGTGGCGTTACCCTTTGGCAGCTACCGAATCTCTGAGCAGACCGCCCCCAGCGGCTACCTCAAGAGTTCAGAGACTCGCACCGTTCACTGGACAGGCGAAGCAGACATTGAGCTGGTGTTCGAGAATGTGCGCATCCCCGGTATCGTTCTGGCGAAGGTCGGCCCATATGGAGAGCCGGTGGCCGGTGCGGTGTTCGATGTGCATAAAGATGGGCAGAAAATCGACACCGTCACCACCAACGATGCAGGGATTGTCCGCATCCTGTGCGGGCTCGGCGAGGGATACTATGAGGTGGAAGAAAAATCCGTGCCCACCCCCTACCTCCTTGATAGCACCCGCCATGGCCTCCACTTTGACCCTTATGACCCTGCCGTGGAGAACGACCCGGTGATTAAGGTGGTCAATCAGACCACGTTATCACTCAGGGTTATCAAGCGGGATTCCGCATCCAACAGCCCCATGGGCAATATCACATTCGATGTCTACAAAGACGCCGCTTTCTTCGGCACATATCAGACCGATAGCCACGGCGAAATCCTGCTGTCTGGCTTGCTTCCCGGAACCTATTTGGTGCAGGAGGTGGCTACCGATCCGCATCATGTCATCAATTCCACGCCGCAACAGATTGAGCTTTCCGCAGGGCGGTTAGACACTGCCCAGCTCGTTTTTCTGAACGAGCTTAAACCCGGCATCTATCTCAAGAAACTGGATAGCCAGGACTTCCGGCCACTCCGCTCGGCTCACTACCGTATTTCCCTGATCGGCGGAAGCTTTTCGGCAGAGTTTACCACAGATGATAATGGGGAAATAAATCTCACAGCCCTTGAGCCAGGGGCATACTTGGTGGAAGAAATCCGTGCGCCCGAGTCTCATATCGCAGACGATGCCCAGCGGATCATCCAGCTCAGGCCCGGCGAAAACGCCCTGTTTGTTTTCACCAACACCAAAAAGCCCTCCCTCGAAATTCTCAAGTGGGATGGCAAAAACTATCTCTCCGGCGCCACCTTTCGCATTGCCAGAATCGAGGACGGAGCTCATTACCTCGACCGTATCACCGACACCGAAGGCCGCATCCTGATTGATGGGCTGGAGCCCGGCGTATACAGCGTGCAGGAGATATCCCCTCCACCACCGGCGAGCTCAACGACCTGGGCTCCCTCTACACCAACGAGAACGGCCAGGTGGTGCTCACAGGGCTCCGTGATGGGTGGTATCGCATCACCGAGGAGGAGCCTGCATCGGGCTATGCCCTCAAGGAGCCCATCACACAGGAGATATATGTTGGTGCCGGGGAAAGCGAGAGCGTCACCATCGTCAATATTCCGCTCTCCGCGCTCATCATCCGCAAACTGAGCTTTGAGAATGGCAGCGCAGTGCCCAACACCTATTTCCGCGTCCGATACCTGGGCGGCACCTCGGGCAGCGGAGGCACCATCATCTTCGACGGCGCGACCAATACTGCTGGGGCCATCATCCTGACCGGGCTGACTGCGGGCACCTATGTGTGTGAGGAATACAAGGCCGCACCAGGCTTCGAGCTCAGTAACCCCTCCGTGCAGACCGCCTACATCTCGGGCAAAGACCAGGATGTGGTTGAATTGGTTTTCCACAATCTCCCTATGGGCCAGGTCGTTATCGAGAAACGAAATAGTGTGAATAACGCACCTGTGGCGGGCGCGAAAATAAAGGTGACTTACGCCTCGGGCGCGGTGGTCGGCCCCAATAACGGTATTTACACCACCGACGAGAATGGCCTCATCAATTTGGGTGAATACCTCTCAGTGGGCGATGCCATTGTCGCGCAAGAGATCGAGGCCCCAAGGGGCTTTGTGCTTGACGGAACGGCCCAAACACTGGAGATTAAGTCGGGCGCGCTACACAAGCTCACCTTCTACAATACCCCCATTGGCGGGCTGCAAATTTCAAAGAAAGATGCGGGAAATGGGCGACCGGTGCCGTCGACCAAGCTGCGCGTCAGCAAGATGTCGGGCGAGGTGATCGGCACCTATACCACCGACAGCAATGGCCTCGTCTTCATCCCCGAGCTTGATGATGGCTGGTACTCCGTCGAAGAGGTCGCCAGTGCCAAGGGCTATCTGCTCGACGACACCGTCCACAACATTGAGGTCAAAGAGGGCGAGACTGCCATCTTGACCATCACCAACCGCAAGGCCAGCGGATTTTTACTCCATAAGGTGGACAGCGTCACCGGCGCTGGCATCCCCAGTGTTAAGTTTTTGCTCTACGATGCTGCAAATAACCCTGTGGGGCAGTATGAGACCGACCAGGACGGCAGGGTCTACATCGGCGGCGAGCTGTCCGATGGACGCTACCGACTCCGGGAGCTGGAGCCTGCACCGGGCTACATCGCCGATGATCAGGTGCGGACGGTCTACCTTGAGTATGGCCGAACCACCGAAATAATCTGGGAGAATACACCTCAGATGGGGCAGATTCAAATCACCAAAAAGTCGGCCGATGACAATCCCATCAACGGCTTCCCGGCAGGCACACTGCTGGCCAATTCCGTCTTTGAGGTATACGACCGGGCAGGTAATCTGGTGGACACTGTCCGCTCTGACAAAAATGGCTGGGCGGCGACCAAAACGCTGCCTCTGGGCCGGTATACCCTCCGCGAGGCCCAAGCACCGCCCTATTACTCGGCGGCACCGGATGCCATTGAAGCCGAAATTGAGTTCTCAGGCCAGATTGTGCGGTTGGAGGTACTCAACCGCAGCGTTTACACCCATGTCTCCATCACCAAGCGCGGCTATGCGGAGGTTATGCCGGGACAACAGATTCGCTACACCTTTTCGGGTATTGGCAATAACAGTACAGTGGCTTTAGACAGCTTTTATTGGCGTGATACCTTGCCCACCGACGCTGTGCGGCTGGACAAGGTTGTCACTGGCTCCTGGAATGCCCGGCTTTCCTACAAAATTGTTTTCAAGACGAATATCAGCAGCACATACCGTACCCTAGCTGATAGCCTGAGCACCGACCGGGTTTATACCCTGGATGCATCTCCTGCCGCACTGGGCCTTGCGTCTAATGAGTATGTTACCGAGTTTATGGTTGTCTTTGGCCGTGTCCCGGCGGGTTTCAGGCAGGTTGAGACCCCTTATATCTTCTGCAATGTTCTGGGCGGTCTGCCCCATGAGTACCGCTTTACCAACAAATGCGATGTGGGCGGCCTGTGGGGGAACCAGTGGATTATGGCCAACGACCGCTGGGTGAGTATCATTTACAGCAAAAATAGGCCCCCTGTTCTTCCGCGCACCGGCTTCTAACTGAAGCATAATCACATCATAAGGTTTACACAAGGGGCGGCCATGATGGCCGCCCCTTGTTTGTGGAGGTGAAGCAATGCTCGACTGGATATTTGAATCCATGGCCCAATGGGTGGCCAGCGTTTTGACGCAAATACTGGACGCCTGCTCGGGCATTTTCCTCAACGCTTTGGGCACTGATATGACAGCCATGGAGGAGTACTTCCCCTTTGTTACTGTGGCCTATGATGTTTTGCAGTACACGGCATGGGCCCTCCTGTTCCTCATTACGGTTTGGCAACTCTTCCGAGTTTTCGGCGGCCCCATTACCGAGGCTGAGAACCCCCTGCACCTGCTGGTGCGCAGCGCGCTTTTTGCTGTGCTGATCGGTTATGCTAAACCTATCTTCATGTTGGTGTTGGACATCGCCCGGGGCCCATACTCGGCCCTAATGGCCGCATCCATGGACCCCGGCGACTTCACCTTCGCCGGTATCGAACAAGTGCTCATGAGTGGCATCACCACCATAGTGGCGACGGCCTCAATTGTAGGCCTCATTATCATTGTTGTCATGTTGATTGCCCTGGGTTGGAACTACTTCAAGCTCATGCTGGAGGCTATCGAGCGTTATGTGCTGGTTGGGGTGCTGTGCTTCACCTCGCCCCTGGCCTACGCCATGGGCGGCTCAAAGGCGACCCAAAAGGTGTTTCAATCTTGGTGCCGTATGGTGGGTTCACAGATGTTGCTCCTTATCATGAATGTCTGGTTTTTGAGGAGCTTCAATAGCGCGGTTGGCACCCTAATCGCCAACGCCGGTGCACTATCCAACGGGCGAGGGGATATCTTCCTCTGGCTCTTCTGCGCCTTGGCTTATTTGCGCATTGCACAGAAGTTCGACAGTTACCTTGCGGCCCTGGGCCTCAACGTGGCCCAAACCGGATCAGGCATGGGCATGGAAATGATGATGGCCGCGCGGGCTGTCACTGGCTTTGGCGGTGGCAGAGGGTCGGGAAGCATATCACGGGCCGGTGCCACCGCCTCTGGCGCAGCAAGCACAGGTGGTTTTATGCCGGGGCTTGCTGCAATGGTTAAACCCAATAGTTTTGTCCGCGATGCCGTTGTGACCGGAGGCACCAAGATTGGCACCGGAGGCGGTATCGGTTTTGTGGGCCGCACCCTTGGCGGTATGGCCGCCCGCAACGGCGCAGCCCTTTCGGGCGAATCGGTGGCTTCAGTGGCCGCTCGTCCTCCCGGAGTGTCTGGCCGGATAGGCGGCGATATTGCCAACCGCAGCGTGGGCAACTATCTGCCTCATCTGGCGGGCCGGCAACTTTCGGGCGCAGAAATCTCTGGCGGGCACATCCGTGCCACGGCTACCGGTGAAGGCGGCGCGCAGGCAAATGTCGAATTGTTCAGTGCGGCTCAGTTTAGCACGCCCTCGTCGCCTTATGCGGTGGCTACTGCTTCGGATGGCAGCCAGTGGTATCAAATGGCCAGTGGTGAAGCCATGGGCGACTTCTATCACACCCCCAGCTTGAGCGGCGATGCCGCCGAGGCGGCACAGATAGCTGAGGCGTTCCCGAGCTTGGCCGAGGGCACTTCACTACGCACTGTCGGCGAAGGCACCCTGGAAATGAACCATCCCGATTCCGGCAGTAGCCTTATGCTGAGCAGCGCCCATTATGAGAAACCCGATGCGCCACACGATACCGTGTCGGCCTCCAATGGCCTGACTTGGTACGCCATGCACCCCCACGCACAGGTGCCGCAGTTTGAGGCGGGTGCCGCAACTGCCGCAATGGCTGATGAGGCCCAAGCCTTTGACCAGGCCCTATTCAGACAGCATATGCCCGGCTACACAACACCGGTATCCACTGTGGATGCCTCACGCCGAGATGAGGGTATGATGACGGTGCGTCACGCTGATGGTAGTGGTGCGCAATTCTATGACCAAAGCCGCTATCAGCCGCCTCGAGGCGATTATCAGGTCTATGAGGATCGTCAAGGCGGCCAGTGGTACGCCATCCAGGGTACCCCCACGGTGGAGCGTAGGCCGGTCTATGAGGACGGCAAGCCGGTTTACGACGGTGATGTCATGCGCACTGTCAATGTGGAGGGTATGCGGTATAAGAGCACCCTAACCCGATACGAAGAACCCAAGCGCCGGGAGGTACAGGAAATCAAGCCGCCTAAGCGCAAGCAGGGGATGTGATGCCATGGCAGAGCAAGACAATCGGCAGCTGGGCGATGGCCATGATAATTACGGTCAAGCTGCCCGAAAGGCGGGCGAGGCTGTAAAGCAGCTGGGCCAAGCCACCGCGCAAAAGAGCGCAGAGGCCACGGTCAATGTGGCCGCGCATACCATTCAGGCCAGCGCCGAGGGCGGCAAGGCTATAGCCCAACTTGCTGCAGGCACGGCGGCAGGTGGCCCGGTGGGCGCTGCGCTTGCGGCAGTATGGAGCTTGCGGCACACATTGTGGAAAATCATTATTTGCATTGCGATGTTGCTGGTCTTTCTCATATGTGTCGTGGTCTCCTTACCCTCTATCGTGACCAATACTATGTTCAGAACAGACCCGGACAGTGTAAATGCCGATATGCCGACAGATATTTACCAAATCTATGATTATTTGGCTGTAGCTGTCTCGGATTGCGTTTCGGGCGGGTATGATTATGCGCTGGACCTGACTGCTGCCATCATCGAAGAGGGCGGCTATGATTACGACTTGTCCATGGAGGCGCTTATCAATTATGGTTTTGCCTCGGCCGACTACGACATCTGCTATGTGCTGGCTGCCTATTCAGCAAGCATGGAGCAGCGCGGCACGACCCCGGAGGACATGGCTCAAAAGCTGAAGTCTGTGGAGTCGCTCATGTTTCCGGTGACCTACGAGGTGCTTGAGTCTATTATCATCCGCCCGACTGAGGTTGAGGGAGAGGAAGCTACGGAGGAGACTATATACTATGTCGTCTGCACCATCCACCCCTTCGATGCAGCTGTCATCCTCACCGCCTTCGATGTGGATGTCGATGCAGCTTATGGCTCATTCCCAATCAGCAATAGACAGGCTATGGATACCATGGCACAGGCCTTGCGGCTGACGCTCTATGGCGCCTTGGAGGCTGGTGACGTGCCGCCCCTCACTGACGCCGAGCTTGCCGCCTTTCTGGCAGGACTCGGTTGTAGCCCTCAGCGGCGTGAGCTTATGGCCGCCGCACTCTCCCTTGTGGGCCGGGTGCCCTATTTCTGGGGTGGCAAGTCGGATGCGGGCTGGAACACTGAATGGAACACGCCAAAGCTTGTCACTGCCATCGGCTCGGGCACCAGCGGCACCCTTCGGCCCTATGGGCTGGATTGCTCAGGCTTCACCGATTGGGTTTACAAAACCGCACTGGGGCAGAACATTCAGATGGGCAGCAGCAACCAGTGGGATCATTCTGAGGCCATCACCCGAGAGGAACTGTTGCCCGGCGATTTGGGATTCATGGATATACCGGGCAATGTGCCTGTAAACCATGTGCTGCTCTTTGCCGGTACGGGCGCAGACGGTTCGCTGCTGTGGGTTCACTGTGCCAGCGGCACCGGGGTGGTGCTCAACTCACCGGATTATGTGAAATACTACCGCCGTGTGTCAGGCATTGACTTGGAGGGAGATTGAGTGGACGAGCAGGAGTATCGCAATGTCTATGTCATCCCAGCCAACTATACCGATTCCGGGCGGCTTATGGGTGGTATGCTCGAGACGCGCAATACCATTGAGGCTATCGCCCTGGTGTTATTGGCTGGGTATCTGGAACTTACTTGGCTGGGAGCACCGGGCATCACCAAGGTCGTCATCATGACCGTAACCCTCATGCCCTTGGGTGTCTTCGCCCTCATGGGCATCGGCGGAGATTCACTCTTGCAGTTTACCTCTCATATGGTCATGTTTTGGCTGCGGCGGCGCAAGCTGCACTTCAGGAGGATTGGCTATCGCTATGGCAATGCAAAAAACAAAATCAAAGGCCCAAAACGCAAAAAAACGCCCCAAAAAAGGCGCAAAAGAATTGAGTTCGTCCAAGATTATATCCCCGTCCGCAACATTCGCAATGGTATCATTGAGACCACGGATGGTCGTTATATCAAGATTTTAGAGATTGAACCCATCAACTTTTTGCTGCGTTCGGCGGAGGAACAGCACAATATCATCGCAACGTTCGCAGCGTGGCTTAAAATATCTCCCATGAAATTACAGTTCAAATCCATAACCCGCAAGGCCGATGCCGACAAGCATGTGGCTGCGCTCCGCGATGAGCTCAAGGCCGAGGAAAATCCGCAATGCCGTCATCTGGGAGAAGAATATGTGCGTCTTCTGAAGGATGTGGGTAGCCGTGAGGCGTTAACACGACGCTTCTTCTTAATTTTTGAATACGAGCCCCCTGCCGGGCGGCGTCAAATGAATCCGGACTATGGGGAGGTCTACGGCACTATTCAGGGTGTTGTGCAAACGGCCAAATCATATTTCGCACAGTGCGGCAATGCTGTCGTACAGCCTGATGATGAGGACGCGTTTGCCGCTGAGATTCTCTATGTTTTTTTCAATCGGAAGTCCTGTGCGGAGGAGCCGTTTCAGTCTCGAATGGAGCGTGTGGTGGTTGACACCATGGCGGCCAAAGACCGGGTGCTGGGTGTTGACCCAGTGCCCAACATCCGCACAGCTCATTTTATAGCACCCCGAGGTATTGATTTCACCAATCACAATTATGTGATTATGGACGGAGTCTATTTTGCATTCCTCTATGTCCGTAAGGATGGCTATCCCAACACGGTACAAGGTGGGTGGATGTCGGCTCTCATCAATGCCGGTGAAGGGGTGGACATCGATGTTTTTTTGCGCCGCGAAACCCGTAGCAAGACCTTGGATCGCGTTGCGCAACGTATCCGGCTAAACCGTACCAAGTTTAGGGAGATGCAGGATACCAGCACCGACTTCGAGGAGCTTGCTAACAGCATCCAAGCGGGGTATTACATCAAAAATGGCATTTCCAACCACAACGAGGACCTCTTTTATCTGTTGACATTCATTACCCTTTCTGCCCGTAGCTTGGATGAGCTTGAGTGGCGGAAACAGCAAGTGGTCGATATGCTCAAAGCTATGGACATCGTCACCGGCGACTGCAATTTTCAGCAGGAAGCAGCGCTTAAAAGCGTTATGCCTTTTCTCAGCATCGCCCCCGATTTGGCACGCAAGGCGCAGCGGAATATCCTGACCTCCGGGGCGGCCTCCACCTATATGTTCACCAGCTTTGAGCTCTCAGATGAGCATGGTATCCTTCTGGGCATCAACAGGCACAACAACAGCTTATGCATCGTGGACCTGTTCAACACCAAGATCAACAAAAATGCCAATGTCACCATCCTGGGCACCAGTGGGGCAGGCAAGACCTTCCTTATGCAAACCATGGCACTGCGTATGCGTATGCGTGGGATTCAGTGTTATATTCTCGCCCCCCTAAAAGGTCATGAGTTCAAACGGGCCTGTAAAGCCATCGGCGGGGAGTACATAAAAATCTCTCCCGGCTCGGGGGATTGCATCAATGTCATGGAAATCCGGCAGACTACCACGCCCGAGATGGAGCTTATCGATGAGATTGACTATTCGGGCGCAGGCTCTTTGCTGGCCAGGAAAATCCAGCAGTTGCTCATCTTTTTCTCGTTACTTATTCCTGACATGACGAATGAAGAAGAGCAAATGCTGGATGAAGCACTGATTAAAACCTACGCGGAGTTTGGCATCGGCTATGATAACGACTCGCTCTATCAGCAGCCTGGTGTTATGAAGCCCATGCCTATCTTGGGCGACATCCACCGGCATTTAGAGGCCAACCCACTGACCCGGCGCGTGGCCACCATTGTGGGGCGATTCGTTACGGGAAGCGCCCAGAGCTTCAATCAGCAAACCAATGTCAACCTGACAAACAAGTATGTTGTGCTGGATATTTCGGAGCTCAAAGGGCGTCTGTTACCGGTGGGCATGATGATTGCGTTGGATTTCGTTTGGGATAGCGTTAAGGCCGACCGAACCCTGCGCAAGGCGGTCTACACCGACGAAATTTGGCAACTCATGGGGGCGGGTTCCAATCGGCAGGCGGCTGAGTTTTGCTTGGAAATCAAGAAAATTATACGCGGCTATGGTGGTGCCGCCATTGACGCGACCCAAGATATCGGCGATTACTTCGGCTTGGAAGATGGCAAATATGGCCGCGCCATGCTCAACAACTCTAAGACTAAGATTGTGCTCAATCTGGAGCCTGACGAGGCCCGGCATGTCCAGGAGGTGCTCAAGTTGACGCGCACAGAAGTGCGCAGCATCACTCAGTTCGAGCGCGGCGAAGCTCTCGTTTCCAGCAATAGCAATAAGGTGCCCGTCATCATTAAGACATCCAAGGCCGAGGCGCAGATGATTACGACCGATCGCGCCGAGCTGGCGGAGTTATTGCAGAAGAAAAAGAAGCACAGCACGACTCAAGCAAATCAAGCAAATCAAGTAAAGCCTAACAACAACTCATGTCAAATTAACAGTGAGTGAGTTGTTCAGAGCATTTTCCGCACCATTGACTGCTTATGTCAGGTAATCTCCGATACAGGGCTGGATAGGTTTAAGCCTCGTCTATCCCATATGATGTAAGCAGTGATTTTGCCTTCGCTATGCCGCTTTCATTCAAATAAACGGATTTGGATCGGTGGCTACCACAAATCAGATCCTCGTTCGTGAGGTCGTTCAAGATATCGAAGTCGTAACCCTTCCAGCTGCGTCGGCACTGATGTCCCAATTCCTTTTCCTCCCACGAGGTAAGGTATAGAAGCATGAGTGTTAGGTCTTTTACGATACCGTTGATTTTGTCCATATTGATACCTCGCCTAGCTTAATTGGCAACACTTTTTTTGCCTGTACATAAAGCATCTTTCCCAAGGCGGAAAAGATGTGCCGCAAATCCCCGCTGCTAAAGCACGGGGATTTACAGCACGTTTGGTAATTGTTGGATATCTAAGAACTGTGTTACCGTAACAGTTTTTTCCTCATCGGGGTAGTGCTTCTTGTTTCCGGTAATGAGAAACGCATCGCAATGCTTTGCAACTTCAAGAAACGCTCTATCATCTTCGTCTAAAAGCTCTACACTAAGGGGAGCTGGAATAACGGAAATGCCGCTGGAAGCAATAAAATCTATCAATAATTTTACATCTCGTTTATTGAATCCAAATTTCGGCCGTTCCAACACCTCACTATACTCCGAGAGAATCCTGCTGTCGTAGCAAACGGTCAGGTTGCCGGTCAACATCATATCAACAATGCGGCCCGGGGCTCCGTAAGGCGATAAGAGCGAGGATACCAGGATGTTTGTGTCAATGACTACCTTGGTCATCCTTTGCGCTCCTCTCGAACTGCATCAATTTCAGCCTGTATATCTTCATCACTGAGCCTTGATGCTCCGCTGCGTTGTGCAGCCAATCTCATTCTGTTGACGGCCTTCATCGTGTTTGCCTGACGAATTGCGGCAAGTGTCTCTTCCAAATCGGCGCCATCAACATTAATCATAATGGCGGTAGGGCGGCCGTTATTCGTAATGACAAGTTCGCCATTGTCAGAAAGACTCTGCCAAACCTCTTTAGAGCTAGAGTTCAAGTCGCGTACAGAGTAAAACAGCATAAGTATCACCATCCTTCATTTACATTATAATGCGCAGGCAGCGAACTGTCAATCATATGTTGCCCAATGCGCGAACAGATATACAACAATTTGCGAACTTGTTTTGATATTGCCACCGCTCACAAACGGTACTATGAAATCAGCTCGAAAGAGTTTCCTTGAATAACCTCAGTTTGGCGTACGAAAAAGAAGAGACGCATGGCGTTTCAAAATGTGGAGGAAAATCATAGATGGACTTAAAAAGCATTATCGAAAGTACCCAGTACATTCATAGCCAGCGGGTGGCGCAAATCAGCGCCCTGCTTGCAAGGAAGGCGGGGTTCGGCCAGTCTGAGGTCGCCGTTATTGAGGAGGCGGCCCTTTTCCATGATATCGGGAAGGAAGCCCTACCGTTGGAGCTGCTCAATAAGCCTGGACGGCTGACACCCGAGGAGTTCGAGGTTGTCAAAACCCATACAGATAAGGGTTATGAGCAGATTGCCGATGCTATCCGCACCCTCTCCATCGCTGCCGAGGTGGCTAAGACCCACCACGAACGTCCTGACGGCACCGGCTATATGCACCTTCCGGGCGGCAAGATTCACCCCTACGCCGCCCTGATTTCTGTCTGCGATGTCTACGATGCATTATACTCGAAACGTGCCTACAAATCGGCTTGGGGGGTCGGCGATATCTGCGACTACTTCAGGCAGCAGGCCGGGTCTCAGTTTGAACATGAGTATGTGTTGCTTCTGTTCAGTGTGTTAGATGAAGTGCTCATGCTCTATGCGAACGAGCGTTGATTTGTGCGTAATACTACGTTTGTACGCATTACTCTGTTTATACGCATAAGTGAGGAGGTGGCGTTATGCTCTTACAGGATGAACAGAATGTCATCCGATGGCTGAGCCAATATGGCGCGCTAACCAAGGCCCAGGTTATTCGGTTACTGCATGGCAAATCTATCAATGCGGCAGAAAAGATCATTCGAAATCTCCAGCGACAGATGATGATATCCGGTGTGTCCGGAGGGTACTATTTGGGCATGGATTCTATGGTCAAACCCGATCAACGCATGATTCTTGCTGTGTGGGTGCTCATTAAATTTGGAGCGGGGGTAGAGCCCAAGGCGCACTACCCGGCCACCTGGCCGGCCCAGCTTTTTTTCCTTAAGCAGGACATGGGTTACGAAATTATCGTGCTATATGAAGGCGAGCAGCATTTGACCCGGCTGCTGCAGCCTGAAGAGGCGTTGAAATATATCTTCGTTCTGCCCCATATTGGCATGGCACGGGAGCTGTGGCTTCCTAAAGCGCCATGCCTTTTTTCAACAGTGGATTACGTTGGCCATGATGAGCCGGTTGTACGATTCTATTCGGAAGGTGATGGACATGAAGAAAAATCAGCAGCAATCTCCCTTTGAAAAGCAGGTGGCCCTCGCCGCCAAACAGACGGCGCGTGTGCATGACATGATGCAAGAGGTCGAGTACTACACCGCCCGGCGGGAAACCGATAGGGCTTACGAAAGGGCATTCGATGCGGCCCATGCTGTTGAGACCTTGTGCCTCAACATCCGGGAGCTTCCTGCCTACACCGGCAACCCCAATGCTCGTCACCGGCACGCAGAGGCCATGTTGGCGACCTCTCCGGTTCAGGTAACATTTACCGCTCAAGGGTGGCTGTGTCTCATAATCCCAGCCCTGCTTCCCAAGAAGGGGAAGGGCGGCACCCAGTACATACACGACATGCTCTATACGGCAGTGTCTGCGTTCACTCTGGGCAAACCACCCTTTCGGTTTACCCGCTGCTCATTGGAGGTTCGCCATGTTTACAACAAGGCCCGGCCTGAGCGCGAATACCGTGACCATGACAACATCGAACTGAATATGGTAGCCGATATTATTGCCCGTTATTTCATGGATGACGATGCGGCTCTACTCTGCCAGCGGCATAGTTATAGCTGCCCTGGTGATGGCGACCGCACTGAAGTTTTTGTGGTTCCCCAAGCCGACCATATGCGCTTTTATCAGGACGTAGTTTTGGGGCATGGCAAGGGGGTTGTACTCCATGGAAAGCGCCAATAATGCCCCAAAAGGTGTATGTCGAAATGCTTTCAAATGGGCCTCTCATTTAGACATATATGCGTGCATAGGTGAAGAGTCTGTTATTTCAAGGGATTTGCCGCCTCACAAAGATGCACTTTACGGCCAAGAGAGCAGTCATCATGCCGTAAATGTCAGCACATTGAGGTTGTACCCATGACGACGATTCGCCCCGGGAGTCATATGTCACGCCTCATGCAGGTTTTATCTGTTGCTGGGGAATACCCGACTGGTTCATTGGATATTTTAGGCGACATCCGAACGGTTCGTGCTATGGTGCATAAGCACAAGACGCTCTCGCAATTCTCGCTGCCTGACGCTGATATACAGCTTTCCACTAAGCTCTTCCAAACGAGCGGCTCTACTCGACTCAAGACGATTCGGCTGTGTAAGGGTGCCATTCCATTATTAGATGTAGTGTATTCCGGGGCGGCTGACTATTACATGGATGTGACCGGGGGGCATCACTTCTCGGGGGGGAGTAAGCGGGTCGAGCGGCACCATCGTGTGGCCGAGGCGGTGGCATTGTGCATGATGGCCGGGATTGAGGTGCGGCCCTATGCCTTGCCACCGTTACAAAAAGAGGAGATTCGCCATATCAGACTGAGCGGGGCAGCGCTCTATCCTGCCAGGTATCTGAAAACCCTACGTCTGGTGGAGTACAACAAGTTTAAATACGCCCGCACTGTGGGCCTGCTGGCCTACCCCGGCGGCGCCTATGCTGTATACAACACCCGCAACGCGGCCATGAAGTGGAAGGGCAAGGGCGAGCGCAACTCTAGGGCCGACTTGAGCAACATCGCCAGCTGGAACTTTGGGCTGAATGATGTTGACGCAGCGCTCATTATGGGCAACAGCGCGGATATTGCGCTGCAAACCATGCGAAGCGCCACTGAGCAACAGCGCGGAGATGGCCGTTTGGACAAAATCTATGGTTACCTCCACTTTGTGCCTCTCAATCAGGATGGCATCAGACTGTTGGAGCTGTTGACGGTCCCAGACTGGAAAGAAGTCATGCTCGATGCACTGTTCGAGCCGGAAGACCGACCTCGTGGCCAGACTAGCGTGGAATGTGACGCCATCATGGGCGAAACCCTTGTCTTTTCACATTTGGACAGCGACATTGCTCGGCTCGTGCGTCTGCGGGAGGCCATTTTGCATGAACGTATCCACTACCAAATTGTCTGCTTTCCGTGGCAGCACGAATACTTGCGCCGCTTTCTGGCTGAGGTGCAGGAATATGTTAGTTTCCGCGAGCTTGAGATGGATGCCGTGATTCGGGCGATGAAAGGAGGGGTTTGATGCTCCACCAAAAGAGGGTTCGCCGCATTCTGGTCATGCTCGCCATCGTGCTGGGCCTGACAGTGGTTGTGTATTTCGGTGGCTTACTAACGCAGCTTCGGGCCGGGCATCAAGCATGGCTGGCGCAGGACGGCATCACAAATATAAAGGCAATCATGCCCCCTGTCAGACTGAGCCCGTTTATCTGTGTGCCTTATGGGCTCTGCGCCCAAGGCCGCTCCAGCACATTGATAATTCTGATTATTGTAGCTGGGCTGATTGTGATTGTGAAGGTTCAGAATGGCCTTGGTGGTACAGACGTCGACGACCGAAACTTCACCCGCAGCAAGAAAGGCACCTACGGTACTGCTGGGTGGATGACCGACAAGGAATTACGAGCAGTCCTGGCGCTGAAGCGGCCCGAGGACGCCAAGGGTGTCATCCTTGGCGAAAAGGATGGAAAGGTACTCTGCCTGCCTGAGGGTACTCGGCTCAACAAGCATATTTTCGTCTGCGGCGCATCTGGCACCATGAAATCTCGCGCTGTGGCTCGCAATTACCTGCTCCAGTCCATACGGCATGGGGAGTCGGTCATCCTTACCGACCCCAAGGCTGAGCTCTACGACGATACTGCTGAGCTCTTCCGTGATGAGGGCTATGAGGTTAAGGTGTTCAATCTGGTCAACCCGCAGCACAGTGACAGTTGGAACTGCATGGCCGGGCTGTGCGGCGACACATTGACCTCGCAGATTTTGACCAATGTTATCATCTCAAACACGGCGAAAGGCAAGCCCGACCATTTTTGGGACAACGGCGAGGCCAATCTGCTCAAGGCGCTCATTCTTTATGTAGACCAAGACGCCAGTAGGCCCCCAACAGCAAAGCACCTGCCGGCGGTGTATCAGATGCTTACCCAGAATAATGAGAACGCGCTTAATGCCATGTTTGATCGGCTGCCCATCACCCATCCGGCCCGTGCGCCGTTCAATCTTTTTGCTCAGGCCAGCGATACGGTGAGAACCGGTATTATCCTCGGTCTGGGGACACGGCTCCAGATTCTGCAAAACGATGCCATACAGGCCGTTACGAGTAGCAGCGATATTGATTTAGCCGACCCCGGCAAAAAGCGCTGTGCCTATTATGTTATTCTGAGCGACCAAGAGAGCTCCACGGAGTTCCTGTCATCGCTCTTTTTTTCGTTCCTCTTCATGCAACTTACCCGATACGCTGACAGCACACCCGAGCGACGATGCGCGGTGCCGGTCAATATCCTTTTCGAGGAGCTCTCCAACGTGGGTCAGCTGGATTCCTACCCCCGGCGCCTGTCGGTCGCACGGTCTCGTGCTATTCAGGTGTGTAACATCGTGCAGGGCTTGGCCCAGTTCCAAAACCGCTATCCCTACGAACAGTGGGCGGAAATCATTGGCAATTGCGACACGCAGCTCATGTTGGGCTGCACCGAGGAGCAAAGCGCAGAGTTTTACTCCAACCGCAGCGGCATTGTCACGGTGGAGGTCAACTCCACCATGACCGTGCGGCAGACTTTGACCCTGGCCCAGATGATTCCCCAATATCGTTACTCTGAGGGCCAAGGCAAGCGCCCCCTTATGACCCCGGATGAGATTCTGCGTTTGCCCCACAATGAGCTGCTTATCTTCCTGCGTGGGCAAAAGGCGCTACGGGCCAAGAAGTTTGACTATACCGGCCATCCCTACGCAAAGAAGCTGCGTGCAACATCTATCTTTGACTATTCCCCCAGACTGGCTACGGAATCAGTGCCCGAAGTGGCTCCTCCTGAAGCACCTCGAGTTTCGGACGAACAGCCTCGGCCCAGAAGGCCGCGGTTGCTGAGTGGAGAGCAGCCGCCCAATGATTTTTAATTTGAAATGCAAATATTTTATAAGGAGATAGTGATTATGCCTAGAAAAATTATTCTGACCGACTCTGAAGGGGCCCTGAACATCGGGGAGAGTATGCCGGATGCTGACCCCGCCAAGACTGACCCGGATAATGCACTCCTGCTGTCTGAAGGCGCCGCAGATCCGACTGAGGATACCGCCATGGCCCAGACCGACACGGAAAATGCCAATGTGAATCAATCTTCCGAGCTCGATCCGGTCAGTCCCCAGACCGACCCCGAAAACCCGACTAACCTCGGGGATGAGCCTGACGATGTGCCGCCGGAAAAGCCCAAGCGTGCAAGGAACAAGCCGCCTGATGAGGAGATGCCCGGCAACGAAGAAAATGGCCTTCAGTCTGATGGGGAAGGCACCGAACACGCAGTTGTCCCGTCTGCACATCACCGTCGCAGACCCGCACGGGTGGTGGCCATTGATGAGCAGCGCAGTGTGGAGACCCATGAGGACAAGCTGCGCAGTGACCTGCTGGATTTGGTCGAATCCCTCAAGGGAAAGAAAATCCTCACCGGCACCATCCAGGGGATCGAGCGTGCGCCGGACAATCCGACGCTGTCCTTTGCGGTCCTCTATCATGGCGGGATTAAGGTTATCATTCCGGCAACCGAAACCGTGGCCGAGCCTCCCGACTTCCGCAACCGAGAGCCTCATGAAGTCATGCATTATCTGGTCACCAAGCGCTTGGGGGCCGAGGTCGATTTCATCATGAAAGGAATCGATCAGCAGACCGGCATCGCCGCTGGCAGCAGGCTGGAGGCTATGGCTAAGAAGCGCAAGGAATACTACTTTGATAGCGACCGCGATGGCAATTACCTGCTCTATGAGGGCAGCGTCGCCGAGGCCCGCATAGTCTCGGTCATTCGGGCGGGCATATTCGTTGACCTCTTCGGCGCGGAGGTCTATATTGCCCTTCGGGAGCTGAGCTACCAACGGTGGATGGATGCGACGGCCTACTATCAGCCCGGACAGCGCGTCCTGGTGAAAATCCTTTACATCGACCGCTCAGACCGTAATAATGTCGTGGTGCAGGCCTCGGTTAAGCAGGCCGGGGAGAACCCCTATGAAGTGGCCCTACGGCGATATAGCATCGGCTCCCGCTATGTCGGGACGGTCTCCCTGGTAGACCTCAACGGTGTCTTTGTCGCCTTGGATGGCGGTATTGATTGCCTGTGTTCCTATCCCAAGCGCGGCCGCCCGCCCCGCGGGGCCCGAGTGACTGTCCGTATTCTCGGTATCAATCATGATTCCAACCGCATTTGGGGTGCCATTACCCATATGACTGCGCCGCGATGATGATGCAAAACGAAGGAGAGAGGCTGTGGCCTCTCTCCTTCGTTATTTACCTGAAAAGCTTGGGGTAATCGGTACTGCCATGGAAGATGCCATAGACATACACCGTGCTGTCAATCAGCTTGTATACGCCCACATAATCTCCGCAATTGAGTTTGCGATAGCCGTAGCGTGCCAATACTGGGTCGGGGTGCTCAGCACCCGAAAGGGGATATTCCCGCAGCTGGTCAAAGGCATTCAGAAGCGCATCGGTGATGCGTTCCGCCGACTGGGGCCCGACCATAAGCAAATGGAAATCGGCAATTCGGTCGATATGCTCCAGCGCGGCCCCAGTAAACCGTATCTCAACTTTTAGCATTGCGGTATTTCTCCTTCAAGCGGCCACGCACATCGTCAAGAGAATAGGTCGCTTCGCCACTGAGGCGGCTGAACTCAGCCTCTAGGATAGCGGCACGATGGTTGAGCATCCGCTCGCGCTCTTCAAAGGCATCAATGCACATGACCACAATGTCGCCCTCGCCATTTTTTGTGATATAGATGGGCTCCCTGCACTCATGAGCCATGATTGAGATTGCACTGTAGTCATTGCGCAAAAGGGTAGATGGTTTTATTCTCATAAAGATGACCTCCTTAAATCTATCGTTATTATATCAGAATTATGGCAGAATATCAAGTCCGAATAATGCAAACGTTAGGAGGTTCCCATGCAAAAAGAAAATGCCCATAGGTTTTTGCCGCGTGTAGCGGCGATTATAACACTTCTTGCCATGCTGTTATCACCTTCTGCCCTGGCTGATACCAATGGCACGGAACTCAAGGTGATCGATCAGCCCGACCGGCTCATCCTTGAGCTGGGAAGCGATTGGGCCGGCGTCAAAATTGAGCTTACTACCGATGCGGGGGTGTTCCCCGTACCGTTGGTCGTCAACGAGTTCGGTGTGCTATCCATGGATCTGGGCGGCAGTAAAACCTATACGCTGAGCCGCATAAGCGAAGCACCTAGTGAGCAGCCGCCACTGCCGGAAGATGTCAACACGGCACCTTTGTCCGTGGAAACCGAAAAGGGTGGCAGCGCAGGCGCCCAGAATCCATCGCTGAAACCTCTTGTTTATATCGTGATAGGCATTGCGCTGGCAGGAGGCGGCCTAGCTATCTGGTATCGTTTTACACGGCGCGGGGAGTCATATGATGATGCAGAGGATGACGATGACGAGGCCGAGTATGGTGAAGATGCATAAAACACTGCTTCCCAGACTGACATGGCTCTTGTGCCATGTGCATTACTGCCAAACTTCCACAAGATGCTGTTGTTTGCTTGCCTTTGGCTACTAAATGTGCTATTATTGAACCACATCAAAGGCTTGTGTTCAGGCTTCCGGTACGGCAGTAGGATCCCTGGCGTCAGACATATCCGGGAAGGGGTATGGAATCGGAACGGATGCGTAAAGAAAGCGCTCCACAATAACGTAAGCCATTGAATTATAAGGCCGGAAGGCCCCTAAATAGTGCAGAGTCAAATGCTGGATGAGACATCCTACGCCAGCGCTTGGCTCTGCTATGCTATTTAGCGGGTTTCCCGGCTTTTTTTGTATATCAGGAGGTGGAACATGAGTAAGAAAAAGAAGAAAAAACCCAAGTCGGCTGCACCCCGCTGCCCATATTGCGGCAAGTCGGCCAAGCTCATCTGGGCGGCAGGCATATTGCCGCCCCAGTCAAAAGTATCCAAAGTCTACGCCTGTGCCAACTACCCTGAATGCGATGTCTATGTCTGTGTGCATCCTGGTACTGATGTGGCCATGGGTACCTTGGCTGATGCCAAGCTGCGTCGATTACGGCAGGAGGCCCATCGCTGTTTCGATAAGCTCTATACCGGTGGCATTATGAGTAAAACCGATGCCTACGCCTGGCTGGCCGACCTCACTTGGCTGCCTCGGCAACAGGCACATATCGGATGCTTTGGCGAGTATCATTGTCAGCTGGTCATCCAGGAGTGTAGAGGGCTGCTAGCGGGGCGTAGCCACTCAGTTTCAACGTTACATCGCACCTGAAGGGAGGAAGCGAATCATGAAAATGACTCAAGAAGAGCGCACTTTTGTCCAAGATAACATGGGTCTGGTCGGCGCTGTCATTCGAGATCATGTCCAGGATGTCCATAGACTAGGCGTTTTCTCACCAGAAGATATCTATCAAATCGGTTGCTTGGGTCTTTGCAAGGCGGCTATGAGAAATAGGGCTGAAAGCGATGCTAAGTTCTCGACCTATGCCTATATCTGTATCCGCAACGAGATTTTCTCGGCTTTAGAGTATGCCACTGTGCGTCGTCGGCGCGAGGTGCTCATCGATGTGTTTGATGACACACAGGAGGCTGCTGCATATGCTGATAGCTTCACAGAGGCGTCCGACCATGAAGACCTGGCCCGCGTGCTGGATAATCTGAAGAAGGCTGCTTCCGGCATAACAGCTAAAGGCATCGAGGCCATGCAGCTATACGCTCAGGGATACAATTATAGAGAGATTGGAGAGATGATGGACGGCGTACCCGCCAAGAATGTCACTGCCTGGGTCTCCCGTGCAAGGAAGGTTTTGAAGGGTGTGCCCGAGATTGCCGAGCTTCATTCCGATACGTTTTAAGGATTCTTTATAGAGATACGCTAGAACGCCGATTTTCTACGGAAAATCGGCGTTCTTTTTTGCATCTAGATAATTTCTTGCATACGGGTGCTTTTCTCGGCCGCACACTTTGCTAAGGCTACGACTACTGAAACTTACCAAATGTACATAGACAAATCGCATTCAAAGAAAAAACACCCGATGAAACACCAGGTGTTTTTCACGATTTCAGGCTAAGAATCCGAGAAAACGGACATTTTTGAGCGGAGAATCATACTTTTGCCCGGACACATATTCGGAACCTATGGGCCACATATCAAACTGCCCATCCACTTCGACATAGCGCCACTTTTTGCAATCGGAGGCAAAGCTGCTTTCGCCGTTCTGCCGCCAAGAATATGGATTAGTAGGCGGAAAAATCTGTCGAGGCCACATTAAGGGCACCTAGAATTTCAATGCTCAGATTATCTACGTTGATATCAGCAGACTTTCCCTTATTGCCGGATGGAATATTGTAGGTGAATGTACCGTACATGAACTCATTGTTAGAATCGAAGTGAAGTGTGGGATTTCCGTAAACCCACGCATTGTTTACATTGATTCGGCTTATGCGTGGCAATATGGCCAAGTTTTCGGTTGCCCTAAAAGTTGCTTTCAGTTCAAGCCCCATATCTCCGTTCGAAAACTCCAGAGCTTCAATAGTAAACCAATCTTCATCTTGATATTTGACGCTCATTGTATCATTGTCGCTTAATGACATCGCCTCGTTGCATTGCGATGGGACAAGAATGACAGGCGGCTCAACAACCAAATCATCATCGTTTAAAGGTGAATTAAGCTTATAATAAATACAATTCTCGACAATACTTCGTTCGGTGATAATAGACGGGTCAGTACTGCCAGATTTACTGATAACACGGGCATCTCGAGCAACCTCAAACTCGTCTGCACCAGTTACTTGAATCGGAAGATACCTATCACCTTCAATTTGGACAATGTCTAATACGGACATGCTGACATCTGCACCGTGGCTACCAGAAGCGCTTGGGCTGGCACTATACTCGCCAACTTTCTGTGTATTCATGTATGTTGGGTACGCATAAACGTCAAACCCGGCATATCCAGTATCAGCTGGACCAGAAAAAAGACTCAGCCACACCCAGTTGTCCTTATAAAAAGTTGTATTGTTCGTGAGTGTGGAGATATACAGTTCATCTCTGCACCACTGGCCATTTCCAACAGCACCGAGGTCATTTGTTTTGCTGACAGTCTTTGTATAGTTTGGTTCGGCAACCATATAGTAGGCATCATTCACATAGAATACGCCGTAATTATAGACATACTGAACTAGACTGTCGACATCTATATACGTCGATGTGTTACTGTTGTAATAAATGTGTTACTGTTGTAATAAATATAGCCAGCGACATCGTAGTTGACAGTATGGTTGGGAAATGCACGGGTATTGAAGCGTCCCAAAAAAATACCCGTTGCAGCATATGACGGCACCGTGATTAGTGAGCAGGCGACAACCAGGATGCATATAACCCTTAGCAGATTGTGTTTTTTCATGATTTGTTCCCTCGCTTTCTCTTAACTATTAATACTACCACCAGAACTGTTGACAAAACTATACAGGTGAACAAAGCGGACAAATGTGATTTTGGTTGAGGGGCAATTAGGAACTCTAATCGTTCAGTTAGCGTGTGGCCTGAATTGATATAAGTTGTTTTCGTGATTTCGCGTAGTCCCGCCCACAACCGTTCGTTTTCGTCAGTGTACTCTCGACACAAAATCTCTTCTATCGCGCCAATTTCATCAATGGTAAGGAACTCAAAGTCGGGTGTTTGAAGAATGACTGCTACATTATCCTCTCTAGCATATCCGATGAATACACCATCAGTATACACGTTCCAATTTTGAGTAATGGCATAATCCAGTGTTTCTGCCCTATGACCTACGCCATAATAAAAAATGTCGATCCGACACGATAGCATTTTGGCCATGTCTCTCGCAGTTGCAAGCAGCTCACGCTCATCTGCTATGATTGCGTCAACAATAGACACTGACGCATTTCCCGTGATGCTTCCTGCTTTTGGAGGGAAAGTCAAGTGCCTTGTGGTAAAAATTAGCAGGAGCATTGCAAAAATCATCCAAAGCTTTCGCGGCATCAATAAATCTACCCCTTCACTGCAACGCAAGAGTATCTGGAACACCCGAAGCAATGCTGGTTGTCTGTCCTTACTCCCCGCAGTATTTGATTGCACTGTCTTTCTGTACGGTCTCCCAGGTACCGTTACGGTAGACGCTGGCGTTAACAACAACCTTGTAGTTATACCCGCTGCTCACCATGGCGCTTTCAGAAAACCGAAGAACCGAGCTGTCGGACGAACCCGACCAGGAATCCACACAAACCCAAGACGAGCCAGACTTGCGGTAGAGGGTCAAGGTTCCAGTGATTTTTGTCGTGCCAGACATCCCTGATACAATAGCAGAACATGCAGCTTTGTTGCCGCTAAAGTTCAACGTGCAACTGACACTACTGGTATTGACCCAGAACAGAGCAATCTGTCCAGCGGTCAAACTGGCGCGTTCCTCCGTAGCTACCTGGCCAGTCCATATAGCACTGACACTCAAAGCTGAGATGCAGGCCAATACGGCCAGCATCAGAGCAATAACTCTTTTCGTTTTCATAGGCATCACTTCCTTGGTTTTAGTAGAGACATTTATCTCCCTACTATCATCAACAATTAAGAGTGCTTATTTGTTACAAAAACCTATAAACACTTTTTTATTTTATCTCAAGAAGGCTTTCGGCCATTGCAATTACTGGGTTTTCATTAATATCTCCGCTTATCATATAAGTAAAAGTTCCGTCATTCCAGATTATTATTGTGCTATCAATGTCGGGCTGATTTGAAACGGCCAATACACCCTCATAACCATGAATGCTGACAATCTTCGAGATATGCTGTTCGTTGTCTATTGAAATAGTGTCCTTCTCCTCTTGCCACATCTGATTGAACCAAACTACGCGGCCTTCTGTATCTTCATACAATGCAAATACAGAAAACTCATCCCTCTCCAATGCCACCGACTCAAACCCCTCCGGCACATAGCCCGGTAGCATGGCCCCTGAATGCCGCAAATCAATCTCCTCGCTACTTGTCGACATATCCCCGCCAATGAAACCCACATCGGTGAACTGCTCAAACCACTGTGTAACCGCACGGATGACCTCGTTGCGTACGGCTTCCACAGTCATGAGGCTGCCAAAAGAAATGGCAATGATGACGAGCAGAACAACAGCAATGCGTTTGGTGGCAGATGCAGCTTTATGTCGCCAGCCTTGGCGCTTATGGTGGCCTAGAATGACTTTCATTTTCCGTTCGTGCTTTTGAGAAAAGGTGTGCCTATGCTGCGATGGCACAACGATGTTTACGAGTTCCTCTTCAGCAATCTGGCATACAGCGGCCTGGAAAAGGGCATCAAAAACATGTTCATTCATACTTCAAGGCCTTCTTTCGCAAGCTGTTTCCGCACCATGGCTCGGCTGCGATGAAGCCGGACCCGGACATTTTCAGGCGTGATGCCCAGAGCCTCGGCTATTTCAACATCCTGTAAGCCTATAAAATACTTGAGCGTACAGACCTCCGAGTATTTTTCATCCAGGCTCCGAATGGCCTTAAGTATTTCGCTGTAGCTGCTGTTTTCGATAACAATATTTTCCGTGGTATCTCCGTGCGCTATCATTTTGTCGTCTAGTTCCTCAAAGGTGATAATTTTGTCGCGACGCCACTGATTGCGAAAAAGATTCTTGCTATATACAACAATTAAAGCCCCATGTTTGTTACAATCCACCTGGGTAAACTGCTTGATGTTTTTACACACAAGCTCAAAAACGTCGCAAACGCCGTCTTCGGCTCGGTCTGTATCTTTGAAAAAGCTCATGGCAATTTTGTAAACTTCCTGGCGATGCTCAAAATAAAGACGCTCGGCCAAGGTGCGGTCGTCTTCATTTTCTATCATGCTGATAAAATAGTAAATCATTCCGGCCACCTCCAATTTTGGTATCTGTTAATCCTATTTTATCATGGCAAGAGGAAATCTCCAAGTTTTCCTTCGTATCCCTGTAGGCACTTTACAGTAAGGCAATCCTATGGTGGCCACCTGCAGGGAGGATGTGGTCTTTGTCAATGCATGTGCCTCTATTGGCCAGGAGAGCAAGCAGAGCGCTGTCATTGAGCGGTATTGCTTCACACTACTCAGAGCAAGGCTAATGTTTAGCAGGTTAGTACACTTTTTCCATTGATTTCAGAAAATTCGAGACTTTATCTGCTGAAAGCCTTGAAAAATAATAGCAACTAAGATATACTGATAAACATAGTATCTGTGATTTGCGTTTTGCATTCAAAGTTTATCCGAGTTTACACAGCGCCCAGAGGCATTATTGCCTTTGGGCGCTTTTTTGCGTTTCGGGGTACTAGGTGCCTCACAAATTCATCCCGGTTCACCAGAACACAAGGCGACGTTTCCGGTGGAACGCCGTTTTTTGTATTTTATGGCTTTGCAGCCAACGAGAGGAGTCTGTGTCATGGACACAAACACGAGAAACGAGCTAGCCCTGTCCTTTGAAAACCTCGCGTGGTGGACCATTCACCGAAACGAAAATCTGCTCCATGCCCTTGGCCTTGAGTATGACGATGTATTCCAAGACTTGATGATTGCGGCCCTTGCCGCCGTCGAGGGCTTCGACCCAGAGCGCAGCGAATCGCTATTCACCCATGTTCGGTGCAAAATGCAGTATGCAATCTTGGACATGCGCAGGGCGTACAAGCCTGGCGGTATGACTGGCATCAGCAGCATGGAGGTGACCTTCACCCCCTTGCAGACGGCTGAAAGGTTCTATTGCCTTGAAGCCCACACTTAGCTGCCGTGGCAAAGGCGTCACGCCCTATCAGGGCACAAAAGAGCGGAGATGCAGGTTTGCATCTCCGCTAATTACATTTTAGGAGGATTTCATTATGCTCAACCACTTTCAGAAAACCTATGTCGAGGTGCTCGCAGATCTCATCGGCGGCATGGGAAACACGACCGATGTCAACGATTGTGCTCACCTGATTCACAACAAAGTTGCTTCAGCTCATTCTTATCTTCTGGATGCAGACACAGAATTAACTCAGGAGCGGCAGTTGTGTGAGCGCCTCATGAAGCACATGGGTTGTGAAAAATACGAGGCAGGTATCCTATCCGCAATCCAGAACGCCAAGGAACTGACCCACAAGAAGATCATAAATGCCCCTTATCGCATTGCCAGCGATTTTAAGGAAGCTTCGGGCCTTGCCATTGCCTTTGTACAGGACAAAAACAGGCGTGACTTTGCCTTCAGTGTGGACACCGGCGGCAGCACGAAGAGCTACATTTTTTTCAAGCTGCCGTACAATGAGCATATCGACCTCTTATACGGCGAAGAGCATACAAAGTTTAGGAAAATGGCAAAGCCGGGCAGCGCAATGAAATACTTGGGTTTTTTCAGTACAATGGATGAAAACGCCTACTGTCTCGAAGAACCCCTATCATCGCTTTACTGGTTCAGCCGTAAGCACACTGTGTCGGAAAGTACCACCTCGATGCGCGGGAAAATTATGCAGGACATCCGGCAGACGGCAATGGAGAGGATTTTTACGTTTATTTCAAATACCGCTCCGCCCGACCGTCAAGAATTGCTGCTGGCCGTTGAAGAGGCACGGCAAGCATATCAGCAAGGCAAAGCTTTACTGGATTTTACCGAAAGAATTGATGTGCCCGCATGGCACATTCAGCATGAGGACTACATCCGCTATGTCGATGACCCCGCCGCGCTCGTTTCGGAAGAGGTAAACCGCCTGTTTGCAGATTATGCCGAAGGTGACCTAGCACGTCTCTGGGTAGCTTACAGTACGGCCCAGAGGATGCTTGACCAGATTGTAGCCCGCTCTGGCATCCCGGCAGAATGGAATAGTGCCCACAAAACTCTTGACAGGTTCATCCTTGACCGCATGGAGGGTCGACCGGTTTTCATTGTCGCAAATGGCGAGTATGGGAACACCTGCAGGTGGTGTATTGTTAGAGCTGAGGGCGAAGTCAATTGGGGGGGTACGCCGCTTCCCGAAAGCACTTACAGGAAAAACTGGATTGCTTTCGAGCATGAGCCGCCCCAGGAGACCATTTTGGCTTGGCAGTCGACGCACTCTGGGCAGGCCGATGCCTAAAATGCTGCTAACGCACCATCAGTACCGCATTTTGGAGGGCCTTGCTGCCTGCGCTAAGGTAGGGGCTACAACCTATGTGGAAGATAAAAACGACGCCTATTATCAGAGTATGTCCGGCCGATATCAGCTTCTTGCCAAACTAGCCGACGCCGGCAGCATTCCTTTTTCACTCCAAAATCTGACCTATCATTTTGGAGCGCTTCATCCGTATGAGTACAACAGCAGAACCATTGAACGTGCCCTACGGGCTAGGTATGGCCACGATTTCGTAATTGAGCGATATGGCGTTCAGCACACAATTCAAGATGGATGCTGGCAGCAGATTAATGATGATGCCGGCTGAGTAAGGCATGGTGTCTAGCTGACGCCCATCTATCATCTGGGCTTCAATCAAACGGCAGTCGCGACCCGAGATGCTGAAGTGGGATGGAGGTTGGTTGTGGCTTCCTTTTAAGCGACCGAAGAATGGCAGTTTTCATTGGCCGGTGTCGGGAGAGGATGCCACCATGAGCTTGGCTGGTGAAGAACTTAACATCCTGCGGTGCAAGGCGAGAATCGAACTCAAGTTCAAGAGCATTGATGCGGTGGCGTGGCGGCAATTTAACCTTGCATTGGAATCACATGATTTCCAGCCGTTTCCGTGGCACAACTTACACACGGAACGGTGACAATATCAAAGCCGGATTATGAGGAAATGCAGGCCGGGGTCTCTTCAATAGAGACCCCGGTTTCGTACTATGAGGGTTAGATGCGCCTTGCGCGATATCAGCGAGCCGGCGTATCCAATTGTTATCGACGATACTGGTCGAAATCGGCGCTTCGATGGTGGTGGCGTCCACGATGGTTCCGCCGTACATCAGCTTGCTGTGACGGTCGAGAACGCCGCAAATGGCATCGAAGCACTGATTCCAGATAACATCAAAGTTGCCGTAGGCACCTTCTCCGTGTAGCGCAATCAAGATGACTTTATGCTCTTGTGGAGAAGTGCCCCTTTGTTTTTTATCTGTTTGATTCCCACTATAATCACAATTGATGCCATAAGGCTGAGCCGCAGGCGATTCGGCACTGCACATAGCGTAATCGGCATGAGCGTGAGGGGCAACAGCAGAAGCAGGGAAGCTTATGCTGAAAAGCAAAATAAAATACCACAGTCAGATTGCGATAACGAGTACATCTACTTCAGCGCCCTGTGGTACCCACATATTAAACACGAAAAATGATAAGTTTAGGCATCAGGAAGCAAATCCGCTTCAACGATACCCTTTTCTCCGTATTTTTCTTCAAGTGTATGTTGCACGTTTTCAAGGTCTTTCCTGTACTCTTCAGCCAAAAGATTCCTTCCTGCATTGGAGTGACAAGTGATAAGGTTTTCAAGAAGCTGAACTCTTACTGCACACCACTGCTTATCTCTAAAGTGAGATGGTACGCCATCCAGCATTTCCATCGCTTTAGCTTCATCATGATTATAGTATCCGACAAAGCGAGCTTCTATATTAGTGAGGATAAAGCGCCGTTTGCCCTTGAGCTGTAGCTTAAGTGTGTCGATGACCTTTGTAGCTGTTTGGGGATCATCTACTATTTGGTGATTTAACAAACATAGCTTTGCATCATAAGCCTTAGAGTTGTATCTTATAGCAGCCTCGTAACATTCTTTTGCCTCCTCTTTTCTGCCTAGTTGGTCATAGGCCCTCCCTTTCCTGAAAGATATTTGATCTGAATCTTGCTCCATGATGGATTGTCTTGATAACAACTCAATAGCTGCTCCCGCTCTATTCTCTTTTTGGAGCAATCGAGCCTCTAATAGTATAACGAAAATATTACTGTCATCAATTTGCTTTGCTCTCTCAATTGCCCCTTGCGCCGCATCAACTTGGTCTTTAAGCATATAACATTCGGCCATTTCCCTGTAAGGTGAGAGATATTTTCTTCGTTTTTTCACAGCTATTTGAAACAATTCAACTGCTTGAAAATAATTTCCCTTTCGTTTTTGGATTCGTCCTAAAGCATAGTAATATCTTGCTGAATTTTCTGGATTGCCTTTCAATAGTGTATTTAGTATCGCTACAGCTCTATCATATTCATCAAACCTTGTTAAGCACAGCGATTTGACATAAAGAGCTTCAACGTTTTGCTCATCCATAGCCAACAACCCGTCCGCAGTATCTTTTGCCTCTTCATATTCCATATGGTTATACTGGTCCCACATACTAGATGTGATAGTTGCCGTAAGTTCAGCTCTTAATTTTATTGCCTCGCCGACTTTTCCATTTAATGTCAATATGTGAACGGCCGCTGGCACTAACCGCATATATTTATCGCCAGTTTGGGCTTTAACAATGTCTAATAGATATATTTCTAAGGTATTAGACATTGATTTTCGATTTGGATCGCTAAAGGCCATATTATAAAAATGGTCCTCGACCAAGGGCTCAAGCTGGTAGCAACAGTCATCGTTAAATTTAAGAATACCTGCAAAAAAGGCTTCATCTGCTAGTTTTGCAACGGCATGTGAAATCATCGGAAATGCTTCGGCATATTCTTCATTGCGCAAACGCGATTGACTTAACGCTACTATTTTAAGATAGTTTATGCATTCTGCAGATAAATCAGCATATGAAATGAGTTGCTTTGCCAATCCCACTTTGAGTGATTGTATTTTTTCGGGCTGCTCCAGGTAGTAATCATATCCATGATTAGAAATGCGGTATGCTGCGAGTTTTGCTCCCAAAGGATATCCATAAAGCCTTTTAGCAAAGCAAAGGTTCTTGTGGGTATCAGATAAAAATGATTTCGGTAGATTATTACTTATAATCTCGCTAATGTGTGAATTCTCCATGCCACGAATTGTGATTTGCCTAGTTTGCTCATAGTAATGAGTAGGAATTTCGATGTATCTGGATGAAGTCATAATTGTTGCGCATCCGAAAATTTGAGTGCTGACAATCATATCGGTAATGAATAAGAGGTTTTCGGTGGGGGTACCATCCTCATCCAGCCACTTTTTCACATCTTTGAGTATCAAAATACTATTTGAAGCTGATATACATTCAAGGAAGTATTGTATGTTTTGTTTTTGTTCTTCCGTTGAAAGATTTGTATTTTTTAGCGATTTCCTTGTTTGTCTTGCCAGCTCTATCGATAATTCGGCAATGCCAGGAATAAAATTAAAATCAAGAATAAGTCTATTGGTTGCTCTGTTTGGGTAGAACCACTGAATTGCCCGCTCAGCCAATGATGATTTCCCAATGCCCAAAATCCCGTTTAGTATAATAAGCTTATAACCGGCTCGAACGGATTCTTCAATATCACCGATTTCGGATGTCCGATTAACAAACTCTGTCAATTTTGATGGAACACCTTCTTGTGCCATTATTTTGTCCGCTATAGTGCGTGCGGCATCAACTAAATTGGACTTGTCTATTCTATCATATTTATATGGTTGAAGCAGTTCAGGCAGCTTTGTGTCATCAAGCGAAAATATCATAAATTTACATTTGCCAGCTATCATTTGAACTAATGCAGCATTCAATTCTGCAAGCACCCATGGGGCACGACTAGCGCTCTCGCTCCAAAAAAGAACGAAGTGTGTGGCCTGCCGTAGCCCTTCGTTGATTTTTTCTGGAATTCTCTCGCCATTTTCAATGTTTGCTGCATCAAACCATGCATTTTCTGCTAATAGGTTCTTATGTACATTTTTAACGAGATCTTTATCAATGCTGGTATGGGATAGGAATGCTCTTATCAATGCTATGCACCTCTCAATATTTAGATAAGTATAAATGTTGATAAACCAAAGAAAACTTCCATAAACTACCCTCTACTAAATGAAATATAGTGTCAAGTACCGCGCAAGCTATGAATAACGTTTTGGCATCTTTTATAAACGGGCAACCAGAAATATTGGGTTCATGGCATATAATCCAGCAAGGCATAATCTGTAATCGCAATGGCCATAATATTGTTAAGTATACAATCAATTTTGTAAAATGACAACAAAATCTCAGTATGCATCAACACTCACCGAAAAAGCACTGTCAGTTTTTCGGTTGACGAATGCCGTCGTATGTGGTATTCTTACTTCAATAGTATCAGTGATTTGCATTAAGCATTCAAAGTTTATCCGAGTTTCACAGCGTCCGAAGGCAATTATGCCTTTGGGCGCTTTTTTATTTCTTGGTCCATTTGGGCATAACGGAGCGGCGGATTTCTGCCGCGCCTTGTGTGTTACCGGGCTATAGCCCGATGATATAAAAAAGAATGAAAAGGAGTGCACAAGATGAACGACCATCAAATCACCTACATTGATGTGGGGAAGCTTCACCCGCATCCCAAGAACCCGCGCAAGAACCTGGGTGACCTCACCGAGCTGTCTGCGAGTATCAGCCTAAGCGGCATCATGCAGAACCTCACCGTTGTGCCCAAGCCCGACGGCCCCACTGGCCACTATTATGTGGTCATCGGCAACCGGCGGCATGGTGCGTCAAAAAAGGCCGGGCTGGCCCAGGTTCCCTGTGTCGTATCGGACATGGACGAAAAGACACAGATCCGCACCATGATGGTAGAGAACATGAACCGTAGCGATCTCTCCATCCTCGAGCAAGCTGATGGTTTCCAGATGATGCTCGACCTTGGCGACTCGGCCAGCGACATTGCGACACAAACCGGGTTTTCCAAATCCACAGTGCGGCATCGCCTCAAGTTGCTGGATTTCGACAGGGATAAGCTTCAGAAGTCAGTAAACCGTGGTGCCACCTTGCAGGATTTTATCGCCATTGAGGCCATCAAGAATCCGGAGCAGAAAAGCGCTCTGTTGGATGCTATTGGCACATCCAATTTCAACTATGCCCTGAAGCAAGCTAAGGAGAGCGAAAAAACCGCCGAGCACCGCGCCAGTATCATCGCTGCGCTGTCCGCCTTTGCGACTGAGATTGACGATGCCCACAAGGCAGAGCTCAACAGGGTCACAAGCTACAGCTTCTATAACAAAACTCAGTTTGAGCCGCCCGAGGATGCAGGCAAGCGGAAGTATTTTTATACCGTCTCCACCTATTTCGCGTATCTTTACGCAGAGCCCACTGCCCAGGAGAAGCGTGACGATGCCGTGCAAGCTGAGGCAAACACTAAGAAGCATGAGCGTATGCAGCAGTTAAATCAGCTGGCGCAGCGTTGCTTCCAGCTGCGCCTTGATTTCGTCAAGGACTTTGCGGACCAGAAAAAGCAAATTCCCCTCATCACCGAGATGGCGGTGCAGTCTATGTTGCTCACCAGCTGGGGATTCAGGTTTGATGGCAGTCTTTTCCTTGACCTTTTAGGGTTGGAGCCTGATGCGGACGGTGAATTCGATTTGCCCATGCTTAGGGAGCCTATTACCAAGAACCCTGAGCGCGTCCTGCTGGCGGCATCGTATGCTAACTTGGGCGACACTCCTGGGAAAACCCACCACCGATATGACGGCGCATTTCAAGAAAATGAGGCGCTTGACATGGTTTATAGTTTCTTGGAGCGGCTTGGTTATGCGCCCTCTGACGATGAGCTGGCCTATCGGAACGGCACCCACGCCTTGTTCTGCACTGATTCCCAAGAAGTGAAGCCGGCGGCATAAAAACTATCCGTTACGACAAAACGCCCTGAGAAGATTATTCTTCTCAGGGCGTTTTGCACTTCATAAAGGAAAGGAGTTCGTCATGTCTCTGTATAATAAATCTGAGCAGGATCCCCTGAGCCCGCCCTGCGATGTTTTTCTCGCCATCAAGGAGTTTTACGCCATTGAAGCTCTGACAGCGGTGGTTCAGGTGGAAAACAAGCTTGAGCCCTTCCGCCATAGTCACGCCCGGTGGTCCGAGGATTTCGCCGTGTTCAAGAACCTGTACTATAAGAAGCTGGCCGAAATTATCTACGATTACACGGTCACTGTGGTGGCCGGAGAAATGCGCCATGGATATAGCCAGGCATCGTCATACATTTTAGGCTATTATGATGATGATGCCAAGCGTGCGTTCGTCTATGAGGAATGTCAATTCTATACAGCCAAAAGTATTCTGGAAGCAGGCGTACAGGTCTTCGGATCCCCAGTCAAGTGGAAAAGCGGCTATGGAGGGGAAAAATGGTGCGCCATCGCTAAAGCTGGCCTCTACAAAGGCGTTTTGCCAGATACGCTATTCATTGACCACTGTGTCGATCTCACACACAATGGCTCCATTTACTTTGATAAAGATACACCGCTTGTTGTGCCCTTAAGAGGACCTGAACTGGACAGGTACAAGTTTTTTCTCAACTTCAAGCGCTACTGCGCACCATTGGAGTTGCTGAAGGACTCTTGTGGGAAGGAATTCGACAAACTGCTGTTTCGTGCTGTTATGCTTGGCATTGTGCCCATACCACAGTGCGTTCCTGCGTTGAGCACATCAATAGTGCAAAACGAACAGGTTCTTCTTGCGTACGCGCCCATTACTTGGGGCTGTGAAGATTTGACTCAGTATCCCTTTGAGACAGATGTCTGCTTTGAGGACAATCATCGAAGGAGCCGGCATTGGAGGGCAGCATGAGCAAACGAAAATATCGCCGTCCCACTGGTCAATCCCCGTGTCATAATGGGGTTTCAGAGGTAGTACCCGGGATATTGTGCGGAGCAGAAGATGAGTTTATAGACGAGTTGAGAGCCGGTCTTTCTGTTGATGTCTTGGTGCCTCTCAACGCCCTTAGCGGAAGAGTGTGGGGCACGGGATTCCGGGGGGAGATTCTGTATTATCCTATTCCCGATTTTGGGGTACTGCCTGATGACATTCTGCAAATTGCTGTACAGAAAATCCTTGACAGAAAGGCTGCCGGCAAAAAGGTGGGCATCTTCTGTATGGGGGGGCATGGGCGTACCGGCTATTTGAGTGCCATAGTTCTGGGTAAACTTGGTCATGACGACTCCATCGGTTTTCTGCGCAAGCATTACTGCAAAAGTGCTGTTGAATCCAATGCTCAGGTCAACCATATTGCAGAGGTGTTGGGTAAACCGGAGCTGATCAAGGAGTATGCCATGCAGCCGACCGTAGCCGATGTTTTCTATGACAACAGCTATCCCCCGTGGTCTCAATATCCTTTACCAACACCTCCTTTGACTGAAGAACAGTGTTCGGACTGTGTCTATTTCAGCAGCAGTTATTGTGTCCTGCTTGATGCCAATATTAGCGGGTGCCATGAAGCTTGTTGGGATTTTGAATCATGCCGCCCAAGATGATGACCCTCTAATGGACATCATTCGGCTCGATGTACTGGAATGTGCTATCTTAATTAAGCGGATTTGCAGTGGCACTCCTTGCGCAATCGGTATGATGACTTTCTACAATCCAGTGCGAACGTGTATTCTTGGCGGTAATTACCGCACTCAATAAGCAGGCCTTCGGGTCTGCTTTATCCTTTCTAGGAGGTAGGCACAATGCCAAATGCAACAAAAAAGACGCCACAAGCCCAGATTTCTCTGTTGGGCGATATCTTTGTCGATTGTTTCGCGGGCGGTGGCGGTTGGTCAACCGGGGCAGAGCTTGCTCTGGGCCGCATCATTGATATCGCCATCAACCACGACCCGGATGCTGTGGCTATGCACAAGGCCAATCATCCCTACACCGAACATTATTGTGAGAACATTTTTGAGGTTAATCCCATCACAGCCGTGCGCGCACGCAATGTCGTCTGGGCGCATTTCAGCCCGGATTGCAAGCATTTCAGCAAAGCGAAAGGCTCAAAGCCAGTGAACAAGAAAATCCGCGGGCTTGCATGGGTTGTGCTCCGCTGGGCTGCATTGGTAAAACCGGAAATTATCAGTTTGGAGAATGTTGAGGAATTCAAAACATGGGGTCCTGTGCGCCGGGGCAAGCCGATTAAGGCGAAATCGGGACAGACTTTTTTAAAGTGGAAATCTCAACTCGAGGCCATCGGCTATGTCGTTGAACACAGGGAACTGCTGGCCTGTGACTATGGTGCCCCCACTTCTCGCAAGCGCTTCTTTCTGATAGCACGCCGGGATGGGAAACCTATCGTTTGGCCAGGGCCGAGCCACGGGAGCCTTGACAGCGAAGCTGTAAAATCGGGTAGGCTGCTGCCCTGGCGGCCTGCCGCTGAAATTATTGATTGGGAGCAGCCGGCGCCTTCCATCTTCGCAACTAAGGAGGAGATCAAGGTAGCCTTTGGCCTCAAGGCGCAACGGCCCCTGGCCGTTAATACCATGCGCAGGGTCATTCGCGGAGTCGACAAGTTTGTCATCCAGACAGAAAAGCCCTATATCCTGAAAGCAGAGAAGATATCCAGCTTTATATCGCCGAGCATAGTTACTGTCAATCATTCCGGCGAATTCCGTGGTCAGGATACCCGAAGACCCTTGCAAACGATTACCAGCAAGCATGGGTATGCAGTCAGCGAATCTGTGCTTACTCCGGTATTGACGGCCATCGGACAGACCGGTAGCGGTAGCAGTCGATGTAGAAGTGTTGAGGAGCCTGTTCATACGACGGTTTCCAAAGCGGAGTCGTGTATCATCGCGCCGACTCTGATTCAGTACCATACTGAGTGCGCTGAAAAGGTACGTGGCCAAAGTGTGAAGGCGCCTATTATGACAGTGGATGCGGCCAATCGCTACGGACTCATCGCGCCGATTCTGCTAAAAATGTTCGGTGCAAGCAAGGAACAGGAAATTACTACCCCACTGCCTACAACGCTCTGCAGCAGCCATGATGCGCTGGTATTGCCTTACATAAGCAAATATTTTTCGGGTGGCTATGACGGCGTGGGCATTGATGTTAAAGATCCGCTTCCGACTGTAACGGCAGTAGACCACAATGCGATGGTCTTTTCTCATGTGACAAAAATGAAGGGGTCAAATCTAAGCCACCCTGTATTTGATTCGATGCAGACTACTACGTCGGGCGGGCCTCACTTTTCTGGAGCAAAGACCACTGTCATCAAGGCGCAACCGGGCATTGACCTGGGGAATTGGCCGAAAGTGCGTGAGCTCCTGAACCAATATTGTGACTATGCACTGGCTGACAACGAGGTCTTGCTTCTGGCGATTGAGGGCGCATGGTACTTTATTTCCGATATCGGTTTGAGGATGCTCTTACCGCGAGAACTGTACCTTGCCAACGGTTTCCCGGTGGATTACATTATCGACAGAGATGCTGAGGGCAAAGTTTATGGAAAGGTGAAGCAGGTGGCTCGGTGCGGCAATGCGGTCCCGCCACCTTTTGCCTATGCGTTGGTACGCGCGAATGCACCGGAATACTGTGGGCAAAGGATTTCAACCATGGCTGAGCTCGAGCAGCTGGTGGCCGTATAGTCGATTTTCCGCTTGATTTTCATTTGCACATGAACTATAATGGTAATAACAGTATCAGTGATATGCAACAAGCATTCAAAGTTATCCGAGTTTACAAAGCGCCCAGAGGTATGTTATATACCTTTGGGCGCTTTTTTTGTGTTTTGGCCGTCTTCAGGCCATGCTTCATCCGCGTCATTCACTTTAGTCCTCAAAATTACTTCATGATTTTCGCCAATCACAAGACGCCCAGCGGCATCATGCCACCGGGCGTCTTTTTATATAGATTTATCCTCTGGGGTAGTGGAGGCACTTACCCCATATTCCGGGTCTTTGGCCCGTTCAGATAAAAACTTTATAAAGGAGTCAATCTAATGGGATATTCAGCATCAATGAGCAAATGCGTGTTTCGCGTAAAGACAGAAAACACCGGGCGCATCATTCAAAAACTCGAAAGCCATGGTTATGTGTCCAAGCTGGACGACGATGGTAATATCACTTCGCTGAGTTTTTACGGCGACAAATTGTCCTATGACGAAGGTGAAATGTTCAAGATTGTTGCGCCTTACGTCGAAGATGGCAGCTATATCGAAATGCACGGCGAGGACGGTGCGCAGTGGCGGTGGGCTTTCAGCGGCGGTGACTGCCAATATATCACTGCAAAGACAGTCTGGTGATGGAGATGAATATCATTCGCGACATTGATTGCACCATCAACACACCAGTTGTGTTGGGGCAGCCCAAGCAAGCCATTTATGGCAAGGGCATCCCCATCCGGCCTCGTTATCCGGGCAAGCGAGAAAGCGCGACAGATAAAAAGATCTATCTTGAGCAGCTGTTGCCGCTTGAGGACTATGATCACATAATCGTGTTATACAGCAGTGGGAAGGACTCCACTGCTGTATTCTATTCACTGCTAGAACTGGGTGTTCCAAGGGGTAAAATTCAGTTATGGTTTCACGATCTTGACGGCGGGCATCCCAGCCGCATCATGGATTGGCCCGTGACCAAGCCCTATGTTCGCAGCTTTGCCGCGGCCGAAGGCGTCAAACTCCAGATATCCCAGCGCACAAATGGATTTTGGGGCGAGGTCTATCGCATTGGCGCCCCATACCCCATCGAATACGAGCAGGATGGGCAGACGATTACGGCACCGCTGTCCGAAAAACAGCTTGCCAGCGAGGCCCTGCGCCGCGAAATCATGGAATCCCTAGGCGACACGAATCTGCCCACGGATAGCGCAGCATTGAGCCGACTATGGTGTTCTCAGTATGAGGAACAGTTGCTTGGCGATATGCTCGCCTATGACTTGCAGGATTTAGGCCGCTTTGAATATGTGGGTGACCTAAAGGCCCTCGGCATGGTGCATAAACTGCCGGCTAAGGGCAGTATCCGCAACGGACGCTGGTGCACGCCGCAATGCAAAAAAACGGTTGGCGATGTTGCGCTTCGGGGCATTTATAGTATGAAGCAACAAGCATCTCACCTCCGTATGCCACAAAAAAGGGGCTCAGCCAAAGGAAGATGGTGTACCGGTCGCTGCAAAAATGATGTGGGCGATTCCGTGCTCAGGAATGTCTACAGCCTCAAAGAGCGCGGCTATCACCTCCGCCTACCCGCAAAAGGAAGCCTTCATAGCGGACGCTATTGCACAAGCACGGGCAAGGCCAAGGTCTATGATAAGGCGATACGACAGTATCCGGACTCACAGGAGGCTGTCAAAATCCTTGTGGCCTCGGGCGAGCGCAGGGGCGAGAGCGTCAATCGTTCCAAATACAATGAGATTGAGCTGTCCACCTGCAACGCCACTGTTAAGGGTAACCGTCTGGTTCACCACTGGCGGCTGGTCATCGACCATAGCGAAGCTGATGTATGGGAAATCCTCAAGCGTCACCGCTGCGTGCCCCATCCCTGCTATGCACTGGGCTGGAACCGCTGTTCCTGTGCCATGTGCATTTTCAGCAAGCGCGAACAGTGGGCGGGCATTCGGGAGCTATTTCCCCAGCTTTATGATGAAGTTTGTCAGGATGAGGTGCGACTAGGGTTTACCCTCAATGTCTATAAAACGCTAGATGAGTATGTGGGCAATGCCCAAAGCTGTGTCTACCACGGAGATCCCGTGGCCATGCAGCAAATGCTCGCCGGCTCTTTTGAACCAAAAGATATTCACACTGATTACTGGCGCTATCCTGCCGGTGCCTTTCATGGCTCCGAGGGTGGGCCTTGCTGAGGAGAAAGGAAAACCATATGGGGCAGTATTACACCCCGCTAATCATCTCGGTGGACAAGCAGATCACGACGCTAAGGTCTTTTGATTTTGGCAGCGGAATGAAGCTCACTGAGCATTCGTGGATTGGTAATGAATTAGTCAATGCCGTCTACTCACTCATTTTCGGTAAGCCCAAAAAAGTAGCTTGGATAGGTGATTATGCCATGGACGATTACTATGCTTCCAAGGATGCCTATACCAAGGCTATGCCCTTGGAGGAATTCGAGCATTTCTATACGGCAGCATGGGGTGAGGACGCAAAGCGTATGCCATCAAAACAGTTTACTCGGAAAGGACTTAACCTCCTCGCTCACGACACAAAGGGCACATATCTTATCAACCACAGCAAAAAGGCATTTATTAGTCTCGAAGAGTACATCCGGGGATCTACCGTGAAAGGCGGCGTATTTGAAGGCTACTGCCTCAATCCGCTCCCGCTCCTGACCGCCTGCGGGAATGGGCGCGGTGGTGGTGATTACCACAGAGAACATACAGGCTATACGGATGTTGGCACCTGGGCGTTTGATCTGCTGGAGTACAGCGAAATGAAACCTTTTGACTACTACCAGGCTGAATATCATTTCTGTGAGGACTAATTTGCGGTAGTTCTTGCATTTCGGCCATTGCCATGCTATAATTATTTTATAAGTATCCGTGTTTGCCCTTGGCAATCAGAGTTTATCCGAGTTTACAAAGCGACTGAAGACTGATTAGTCTTTGGGCGCTTTTTTGCGTTTCAGGACTACTCGGCAAAACCTCTATTACGGATATCTTATCCACAAAGCACCCATGGCGCGATCTTTTGTGCCCTGGGTGCTTTTTTCATTTCCGGGTGATGTCGGTCAAATGGCCGCTCACACAACAATTTTCAGAGAGGAGGATTCTGCGCAGAGCACAAAAGCGCTATACCCGGTTCCATTAAAACTATCAACATTTGAGGAGGTACTTCCATGTACGAACCCAACACCACTTCGTTAGCTCATGCCATGACCCTCGACTTCAGCTTGCCCGTGATGATGGACAGCGGTTTTACCGCTGAGGATCTGGCCGAGGACGCCTTCGGGATGCAGATTAACTTTCCCCGAATCAAGATCCCCGGTGGCGGCGGCCTGGCCTTTGAAATCCCTCAGGGTGATGCCACCCAGCCCCTCATCGCCCAGACCATCCAAGGTGTCATCGTCTACCACCACCCCATGAATACCTATTGGGCCCAGGGCAAGGACGACAAGAACGCTCCGCCCAACTGCGCGTCCCATGACGGGCTCATGGGCTCGGGCAACCCCGGTGTGGTCTGCAAGGACTGCGCCCACAACCAGTGGGGCACCGGCAAGGAGGGCATAGGCAAGGCCTGCAAGAATGGCTTCAGCCTCTATCTCCTGCGCAGCGGCGAGTTTCTGCCGGTGCATATCCAGTTGCCGCCCACCAGCATCAAATCGTTCTCCGACTTCATCACATCTTTCCAGGCCCGCCAGCGCCCGGCCTTTGCCAGCCTGGTGGAAATTGGCCTGCGCAAGTGCACCAACGGCGGTGGCGACGATTACAGCGTTGCCACCTTCAAGCTGATCCGCGACTTCGCAGACAGCGAGCTGGGCAGCATTATGAATTATGCCAGGGGTATGCGTGCGCAGATTAAAGCCATGAACGAGCAGCGCACCAGCTCGAATCTGGAGCGTCAGTTCGGAGACGCCACCTACCCGGCCAACGGAAATGGGGAGGTTATGGACTACCCCGGCCCGCATTACTCCGACTTGGAGTATCCCGAGGATGAGGAGCTACTGTACTAATCACAATCTGGCCGTCATGGCCATCATACACTACAAAGAGGGCTGTTGCTGGAATAACCGGTGGCGGCCCTCTTTTTGTATCTGGGAGGGAAATCATGGGACTCGATATGTATTTGAATAAGATACACATAGATGCGCTCCCCTATATGGAACACGACCCTGAAGACACAGCGAAAGACAATCCGGACTTGTACGCCGAAATGAAGCCCCATCTTCATATGCAAGGCACTCCCGACCTTTATGAGTGGGAATCGCTTTTTCAGAAGGTTGGGTACTGGCGCAAGGCAAATCAAATCCATAACTGGTTTGTCGAAAATGTGCAAGAAGGCGAAGACGACTGTGAAGATTATGAGGTCACAGAGGAGCAATTACGTGAGCTTAGGGATATTTGCATTACTGTTGCCACACAAACCGTTATGGTGCCAGGGCGTATTTGCAATGGCTACCACTATAAGAATGGTGTAATGAAACCAATTATGGAGGAGGGGAAAATCATCCTTAATCCTGAAGTTGCCAAAGAATTGCTGCCTACCCAGAGTGGCTTTTTCTTTGGCAGCACGGACTATGATGAACATTACCATAAAGACGTCACCGATACCATTAAGATTATCAATGATGTTTTAGAACAGACCGACTTTTCGCAACATGCAATTTACTATCGAGCCAGCTGGTGACAGTTGGCAAAGGAGGTTCTATGAACACCATAGAAAAGATGAAGACGCTCATCGCTCAGCTCGTGGAGGCCGATACTGCCTATTACAAGCTTGACAAGCCCATAGTGACCGACCGTGAGTACGATGCCGTCTACGATGAGCTTTTGAGCTTGGAAAAGCAAACCGGCATCATCCTCTCGAGCTCGCCCACGCAAAAGGTTTCGGGCGAGGTTCTGGATGAGCTTGCCCAGCTTCAGCATACCCGGCCGATGCTCTCGGCCCAGAAGACCAAGTCCATCGACGACATTACCAAGTTCATTGACGGCAGGGAAGCTGTGGTGAGCTGGAAGTTGGATGGGCTGACCTTGGTTTTGCGCTATGCGGATGGTAAGCTAGTGCAGGCCATCACCCGAGGAGGCGGCGCGGTGGGCGAGGATGTCACCCACACTGTCAGGGTTATGTCCAATGTCCCGCTGGAAATCCCCTTTAAGACTGCCTTTGAGGTGCGCGGAGAGGGCGTCATCAGCTGGGCGAACTTCGAAAAACTCAACGCTGCCCTGGGCGAGGATGAGGAACCCTATACCCATCCCCGTAGTGTGGCAGCAGGAGCAGTACGGCGCTTAGACGCCCGAAAAAGTAAGGGGCTCGGCCTGGAGTTCTTCGCCTTTGAGCTGGTGAGCGATAATAATTTGGTCTGTAAAGTTGACCAGTTCAGTTTTTTGGAGGCATCCGGCTTTGATGTTGTTCCCAATGACTACATCTGCGCTCAGGATCCTGAGACCTCCAGCAAGCTGGCCCTCGACCCGGCCACATTCCCTTACCCTGTGGACGGGCTCATCATCGAGTATGACGACCTGGCCTATGGCCGCTCTCTGGGGGCCACTGGGCACCATGAAAACTCGAAGATTGCCCTCAAATGGGAGGACGAGCTTTACGAAACCCAGTTTCTCGGCCTGGAGCTGGCCACCACCCGAACCGGCATGATCAGCCTGACCGGTATGTTCGAGGATGTTACCATCGATGGGGCTACGGTCAATCGGGCTTTTTTGCACAACCTCGATATCCTCGATAGCTTCCGGCTGGGTATTGGTGACACGGTAAAAATCTACAAAGCCAATAAAATCATCCCACAGCTGGCCAAGAATATCACGCAGAGCGATACGCTTCCGTACCCGACAGCCTGCCCTTGCTGCGGCTCGGAGCCGGTTATCAAGACAACCTCGGGTGGCACACGGCTGCTTTTCTGCGAGAACCCCTATTGTTCGGCCAAGCTGGCCCGCCGGTTCGTCCATTTTTGCCACAAAACACGCATGAACATTGAGGGCCTGGCAGAGAAAACACTTTCTGTGCTCATCGATGCAGGGCTGCTCCATAACCTGGGCGATCTTTATTCTTTGCAGTCTCATATCGCGAAGCTGGAAAGCCTACCCGGCCTGGGCCAGGCCTCGGCAGAGCGTATGCTGAATGCCATTGAGAAGAGCCGAAAGTGTATGCTCAACCAATTCATTTCCGGCTTGGGAATCCCCATGGTGGGTCGCAGTGCATCTAAAACCCTCAGTGCCCATTTCGGTGGTAACTGGGATGCCTTTGAAGAAGCCATCCAAATCGGCTTTGATTTCACCCGGCTTGCGGATTTTGGACAGACAATGCACGATAATATTTACACCTGGTACAGCGATGAGGCGGAGTCCGCTTTCTGGCGGCCGTTGCTGGGCCAGGTCAACATCCAAAAAGAAAACAAGGAGAGCATTATCATGAACTCGGACAATCCTTTTAACGGCAAGATCGTCGTTGCCACAGGCAAGCTGGAAAACTACACGCGTGAGGGCATCCAGATGAAGCTTTTGTCTCTGGGGGCCAGTCCGGGCAGTTCGGTGAGCAAAAAGACTGACTTCCTCATTGTCGGCGAGAGTGCCGGCGGCAAGCTGGATAAGGCCCGCACCTTGGGTGTGGCTGTCCTGACCGAAACCCAGTTCGAGCAGATGCTTGCTGGAGAGGCCGTATGACGGTTTGCGGCATTGAAATTGATCCGGAGAAGCTGATGTCAAAGCAGGAACTGCTTGACTTTCTCCGGGATGTGGGCGGGAATGATTGCGGATTGTCCGATATCCGCAGTCGTTATGCCAAGGCATTTGGTAAAGAGCTCACATGGCGCTACCCTATCTCAGACGGCAACTATATGGGTACCGTCATCGTCGCTGTCCGCGAGGGTTTCCTGGGCCTTCCCTATGATTTTGTGGATAGAGAGGTTTATGAAATCTATGAGCTGGACAATGCACACTTGCTTGATGCTGAATCCGTGGTACGCTTTATCCTCGACTTTGAGGAATTCGCCAATGATTTGCTTGGCGCTATGGGAGATATGATGCGCATACTTGTGTAGCAACGACAAACGGACAGGCCGACAATGTCGGTCTGTCCGTCCTTTTCCAGGAGGCATCCATGCGATTATCCCTGTATATCGTTAAGCTGACTATCAGGCACTTTGCATTTCGCCATATAAAGACTAAATTGGTTTTATTGCAAGAATTGAGGTGTCCGTATGTTAGACGAGAAAAAATGTCGCGCTGCGAGCATATAACCCATTTAACGGAGGTTATTGATGAAGCATTCAAATCGATATTTTATATGCATCAATGAAAACGGGACAAAGCGCTTTGCCGAGGTTGATGGTCATATCGTGAAAAATAAACACGGCCTCGATTTATTTTGGCATTGGTATCATTTTCGCAGCGGTAACATTAAATCAAAAAAAGTTACTGAAGGCAAAACGGGCGTTGCTATTATCTCTGTGTGGGACGGAAAGGGTATTGACGATTTTCTTTCTTCAGCATATCCTCCCAGCGGTGGCACCAAAGCAGAATACATCAAGGATTGCATTGAACAGACTGATGTATACTCGCCACGTTACACTAACCTAGATGATAAAAAAAGTCAGAACAATGGAGAAGCAGAAAGTGAAGAGTAAAACTGCAAGGGACAAAATGTCATATGAGGAAGAGGCCAGTTTTGTCGCTAAGTGCTTCGAGGCATATGAAAACGAGGGGTTTGCAAAACTGTTTTGGACACCATATGGCGATCATGCACAATATAAAAATCAGCCGTTTGAGGTGATTTCAAGGCAGACTACAGAAGATTACGACCGCTGTGTCTTGCCCGTGTGGCGGATCAAAATCCGCGATGGTGAAGAAATTTCTGCCTATCCCGAGGAGATAGTTTTGAGCGAAATGATCAACAATGGGTACAGGCTAGAAAATTGACCAGCGTTTCACACAGTATTAAAGCTCGATGAAGCCGAGGGTTACTCCGCAGGCTCCATGGCATCAAACAGCTCATTGATACGGGCGTAGCAAATACTCAGGAACTTGGCGGAACCGACAGTCATGTAGCAGTAGTAATGCTTGCCCTCAGAGCGTTTTCTGTCGAGAAACTGATACACCGGGTCGCTTTCCAGTGAATGCTTGAGCAGCGCATCGCTAAGCAGATCACACAACCCCCGAAAAACTACACATTGACATTCACCAAATAAAACAAATAAGGGAGCGCTACGAATGAAAGTGATTGCACAGCACAAAAAAGACCCTACGTTGCAGGTAGTTTATGGCGGCGTCAAGCACATCGCAAAGCAGAGCTTTGATGACACCGGGAGGCGCTGGGTGCTCATATTTGAGAATCTGGACGCTTGCGATCCCACACCCCCTGCATCCGCGACATTCCAAGCGGACGAGTGGGAAATATTCGAGGAACGTACATGGTAGACCAGCCGAAGCGTGAAAGCAAGCAGCCAAAGCGGGCGGCCAAGCCCAGGCAGAACGGGATGACTGCGGAGAGGACTTGCGTATCGTGTAGGCATGGAGGAGAGTAAAATGTCACAGATGGATTAGCCAATCACTTCAAGGAAGGCGCCTACCCGAGCACGCCATCCCGCATACGGAAGACGACATCTGAGCGTTCGGCGATAGCCATATCATGAGTGACGATGACGACGCAGTAGCCCAGATTGTGGGACAAATCAGCGAGAATATTCATAATCCGCGCGCCATTCTCGCCGTCCAGATTTCCAGTGGGCTCGTCGGCTAGTAGTACCTTGGCCCCAGTGACCAAGGCTCGGGCGATGGCCACACGTTGCTGCTCGCCGCCCGACAAGTTTGCCGGATAGCGCCGATGCAGCGCGGGCTCGATGCCCACCGACACTAGACGCTGGGCGGCCATAGCGCGGGCCTCAGCCTTGGGTGTGCCGGTCATTTCCAACGGGTAGGCGGCATTTTCTACCGCGGTCAACAGGGGAAAGAGGTGAAAGGCCTGGAAAATCATAGCCACGTCCTGGCGGCGGTAGCCGTCCAGATCCATATCTCGCAAGGGCTGGCTGTGGATAAACACCCCGCCGCTGGACGGCTCATCCAGCCCCGCCATGATGGAGAGCAAGGTTGTCTTTCCGCTGCCCGAGGGGCCGACTACGGCCGAGAGCCGCCCAGCCTCGAAGTGACAGCTAATCTGGCGCAGCACGTCGCGGTTGCTGTTTTTATAGCGATAGCAGACATTTTCAAGCTTGAGCGCCATGGTTGTTTCCTCCTATTCCTTCACTTGCAGCAGCTCCAGGGCCGCCCGATTGCTCACCATGATGCCGGAGACTATCGCACCCGCTGCCGTACCCAGCAGATAGAGAGCTGCGCACAGCAGGGCATCAAGGCCGACCCGCCTTGTCATCAGGGCCAGCCCCACCATGCCTAGGCTGAGGCCGATGATGCACAGCAGCAGCTGCTCGGCTGTCAGCTGGGCGCGCACCCATAGCTTTGTAATGCCCAGCACCCGCATGATGGCGGCCTCTCGGGCCGATTGCAGCGTGAGTAGCAGGGCCAATCCGGCTCCGATGAGCACCGACACGGCCAGGGTGACCGGGTAGAGCACCGCCATGAGGGCGATGTTGCTCTCCAGAGGCGCCACGGCCTGACGCAGCTCTTCATCAAAAATCTCCAGCCGGACGCTCACCTTAAAATCGGAATTGTACCATGGTGCATCGACCTTGAGGGCCTCCCGAATGGCCGGGATTTCGCGGTTTTTTAGGGGGTCGATGTCGAAGCTTGCGGTGGTGTAGACATGATACATGCTGTGCAATCGGGTGAGACAAGCCCGGGGGGCAGCGAAAAAGTAGGCTTCATTCTCGAATACGCCGATAATCTGAAAGCCCATGCAGGTGTATTCCTCGGGCGCTGTCACGAGGGCTCTTGGACTGGGGACAAAGGTGAAGCTGGTGAGGTAGAGGACATCGCCCAAGGCGAAATTGCCCTCATCCAGAAACTGGCGGGAAACCGCGATGGGGGCGTGCTCCCATTGGCGCTCCGGATAGTCTCCGACAAGAAAGCTATCGTCCCAGCCCGCCAGATAGGTGCGGTGGGCGTCAACCCAGGGGTCGCGGTTGCTGAGGAACTTTTCCATGTCGTCCACAAAGAAGGTTGGGCACAACCGTGACTCGAGCCGGTTGTTGTCGAAGGGATAGCTCTCCTTCTGCTCGGGCGGGGCGATGGGGGCCGTCACCCGGAAGAGGATGGTGCCCTCGATGAAATGGTCGCGGATGATGCCGGTGGCGAGGATGGCATCGACAATCAGTTTTTTGACCAAAACCTCCCCGCTACCCTTTCCACCTCGGACAGAGGGGACGAACTCAGCTTTAATCTGAGTTGTGTTATAGAGGCGATCGACCTCGGCTATGCTGCTTTCGAGGGTGGCGTTCATCCAGCCCAGAGCCAGCACAAACCCCAGGGCGGTGACGATACATAGGCCCGAGCGCACCCGAGACCTTCTCGCGTGACGCAGGACATACCGCACCGCGCCGGCGGCGCTTTGCTTTGCGCCACCCGCTACCCGCATGGGGGAGGCGGTGGTGATACCTTTCATCTCGATAGGTGTGTGGGCGGAGTCGGTGAGATCTGGCAGATGCACGTGGGGTTCCGCCTTGCGGGCCGCTCCGTTTTGTAGCAGTTCGAGCACCGGGCGGCGCACGGCCACAGCGGTTCCCACCGTCAAAACCAGAAGGAGGAGGGCCAGCACCCCGCCGCACAGGAGACCCAGCCACAGGGGCGACAGTGCGGCGGTGGCCTCCACCCCCTGCGGCCCTGAGAGGGCAGAAAGCATTTCGCCGGCCTTTTGGAGGGCGTAGCGCCATGCGGCGACTCCCCCCATGAGGGTGCTGAGGAGACCAATCCATACCATTGGGGTGAGCATCTCCCGGATGGCCACTCCGCCGGGGCGGCCCAAGGCCCGTTGGATGGCGAAATCCCGCCGCCGCTGGCGCAGATAAAGAAAAGCACACAACATGAGGGTGAAGGTCAGCACCAGTATAAACACCACCGCGTTGAAGGCGGCCGACTGCACCATAGGCTCTGCCGTCAGCCAGAAATTATCGCCATGATGCTCGACAAAGTAGGCCTCATACCCTAAAGCGGCCAGAGGCAGCCGCAGGGATGATTGAAAGGCCTGTTGATCCTGCGTGGAGCCTAAAACAAAACTGAAGCTGCCGCTGTTAATGTCGGCACTTCCTTCCCGGCCAAAGCCTTCTGGCAGCACCGACAGGGGAATGTAGACTTCGTGCACTTGATAGTAATAGTATGTGCCCGCCATCTGCTGGCGGTCGAAGATGCCGACGATTTCAAGTGCCACATCCCGAGTGGGCAGCGATGCCCAATCCTGCCAGCCCTCGGTGAGGGTGGAAATATATCCGTAAGGCCCTTGATTATCCCGCAGGGTCAGGTTTAAGGTGTCACCTACCGCAAGACCCGCATGGATGGCATAGCCCGCCGAGACAACGCACACAGGGCTGCTGTTTTCATCATCCTGCAGTTCAATACCGCGCCCTTCAAGAATTATGTACTCCCGGGCCGCTGTCTGGATTTGGGGCAGGGAGGTCATATCCTTTGTCCCGATGACCTGGAGGGTGCGCAGATTTTGCTGTAGCACCTCCAGCTCGGCCCTCATAGGGGCCAGCTGCGGTGCGTCGAGATCAATCTGCGCCCCCGGTTCCACGGGTAGGAACCACAGGCCGCCATCGGGGTTCAGGGGCTTCATGCGTAGATAGCCGATGCGCCCGCCCTCCATGCGCACGGCGTAGGAGAAGCCACGATCAACACAAGCGCGGACGAAGTAACGCTCGCCCTTTTCCATCCCGGACACCGGGTCGAGGCCCTCGGGCACGGTATCGGGCAGAATGGTCAGGCTGAGCACCTCACCCAGGGCGACATTCTCCGGGCGGCCCTCAAGAATGGCGTCTACCTTGATGCTCAGATGCCACCAGCCGGTGTATTCGCTATGGTAAAGCTCCAGGAGCTCGCCATAGGCCAGGATGTCGGTGACGAAGATGCCTTTAGGCTCTTCACCAGTCTGATCGCTGGTCAAGGCATAGCGGTCGGCACTTATCTGTCCATCGGGCAGCAGCCCGGAAACGTAACGACGAGGGTCGACGAGGGTTATGTATGGGCTATCCGCCACCAGAGCCATGGCTTCTTCCATAGGGCTACTATCGCTGTCCACGGCCTCCAGGCTGCCGATGCTGCGGTAATAGCTGCCCAGGCGGGTAATTTCACGAGAAATGACGATGTACTCCACCGCACGGGCAACAAAAGCGAAGGAGATGAGGCCTATGAGAAGCAGCAGAAGCAGCGTTCGCACCGGCTGGCGCAGGGTTGACTTGAGATGGATGCCCATGTCAGTGTCCTCTCTTGATTATCGATATGGAGGGAATTGGGGATAGATATAAACACTCGGTGGCGCAGATATTGCACCACCGAGGTTATCCGAAACCCACATGTAATTGAAACTGGATATGTTAATGGGATTGTTGGTTATGCGTTGTTTTCGGAAAGCTGCGTAGAAGGCCAGCCAGGTCCGCAAACAGCTCTGATGCAGGCACACTGAGAATAGGTAGCAACATTGTTGCTACGCCGCTTTTTCTTAAGCAGTTTCATAACTCCCCCCCTTTCACAAATTATTTAGAAGAATATATTTCTATGTGGATTTCGATGCTGTTTGAGTCAGTGCTCGGACGATTCCATTTATCGTACAAAAGCCGTAATCTTCTAGACAGGACCGGTGAAAACGAATTTCGAAATCTCGCTCCAGTTCAAAGAAAATATACACAAGGTCAACGCTTTTGAGTTGAAAGAAATGCCCAGTTAAAGGTATATCCCAATTATCTAAATTGAGACGCTCTTTCGGAACACTGAACTTTTTTTCCAATAATTCAATGACTTTCGCTTGAATATTGTCTTGCATAAACAGCCTCACCTCTTTCTTGCTATACTTGGCCGATCGAACTATCGCAAAGATGTTCTAGGAGTTTTTCAGGAGAAGTTTCCTCTAGTATATTATACACCGGAATGCTAATAGAGGCCTTATCACGATCAATTCTATCGCGCACAGTGGCAATGTTATTATGCACATATGAAATCTCAAGGAACTGAGCAAGCTCAATCATATCAACTACCGTATTACTGATATGAATTGCAGCAAGAGGTGTGCCAAAGCGATGAATAAAATCCTCACCAAGCTGCCTCACAGTATGTGCAGAAACAAAAGGATATGGGATGCAAGCAACAAGGAAATCTGGGCTAATAGCCTGACACAGCATAAAAGACTTAATCCCAAACCCATTCGGAATGTTCTCGTCAAAACGCATCAAAGCATCTGGTGCCTCGATTAATACCACATCAGGTGCCGCTAAATCAACAATGTCAGCAATAGCTCGATTTATTGCTTTCGCTTTTTCAGCTTCGGATAAGGCAGTATTGTCAAAAATGTGACTAATACTGTGAAATCCCATAATATGGCCAACAGAGTGGTTGGCGAAGATTAAAGGACGCATACCGACAGAGGTGGCCTGCCGCGCTATACTAATTAAGACCTCACTGATATCAGGCTCTTGAATAAGGCCACCAACAACAATTATTGGAGTCCGTATAGGTTGGTGTTGATACGGTTCCTCAAAAGGCATAATTGGATTTGAAGAACATGAAGCGAACGATAACCTTCCATTACTGTCGTTTATCAATGCACGAATTTCGCTCGGTATTCGGTGCAACGCTCTGTTATCGCAATACACAACCCTCTTGCCTGCATCAAGGGTTGATTTTACTGCAAAGACTAGCATGTCATCTGAAATGCCCTTTTCATGAAGTGGTTTGGCTACAATTAGTATCTCCCACTTGCTTTTTCTAGGACTTAGCTGAGAAGTCACGTTCAATCCGATGGGGGGATGATTACACGCATGAGAAGCATCTCTTCCATCTAGACCTAACCCAGAAGGAGATATTAGCGAGCAGAGGTGATAATCTTTCTGGATTTCATTAAAATGGCGCACAGTTGACATAAACTCGGCGCAAAAAGGATATAACGCTGTATAAACGCTCATCCTAAAAAACCTCCTTTGAAGAGGGTATCCTAATTAAGTCACTGTAAAGCAAATTAATCTCTTTAAAGAGCAGATAGTGCCTTACCTTAGATACAACACTCTTTTTGGTAGAGGCACAATTCCCCAGTTTGACAGCCTTTGAGAGCTTATCCTCACCGGCATCAGCCTTTTTTGCACAAATAGTACAATGCCGGAAGCACCAGCAGGTTTTGCATACTGCATCCGAAACAGAACCTACATTGAGTATTCTTTGTGCCTTCTCATAATTAACTCCATGAGTTAAGTTGCCAATACACATTATCGACGAAAGCTCGCTCACTCGCTCGCATGGGTAGAATTCTCCTGTCGCATTTACCATAATACGTAATTGCCCAGGCAAACAAGGCCCTGAAGGCGCATCTTCTTCAAGTAATTTTCCTGAGTCTTCAATCCGAGGGAAATCGTTGATAATATATTGAATCGCTCTTTGCGCAATGGGTGAGATTGAGGTTTCAGGATAACAATTAAACCGCGCGAGCACTGCCAAAAACTGTTGATATTCGAATTTCCATTCGTATTCTTCCGAGAAAACTGTTTGCGCATAATCATAGCCATGATCAATTAGGGTGGGTTGGATATTTAACCTATCAAGCTCAGCACCATCAATACATATTGAGTTAATGCAGTCGAAATCATTTTGAGGATCGATGACCATACTAATCTGGAGTAGCTTTGCGTATTGAGGTGCAACCTGGCGAACAAGGTTGATTGCCTTCATCACAGAATTGTAAGTTCCCCGCCCGTCAACAAAAACACGATTCCAATCGTTTACTTCTTCTGGACCGTCTAAACTAATCATAAGATGAATGTTTTTTTCGTTTAGGTATTTGATTACTTCTTCTGTCAGGAGAGTTCCGTTTGTAGTCATGTTAAATGTAAGCAACTTCCCGACAAATAACTCTTCTGCATAAGCTACAATACTCTTGATTAACTCAAATTCTAGTAATGGCTCTCCGCCGTACAAGGCAATATTTACTCGCGGACTGTCGACAGAATGCGACCAAAGGAAATCAATGGCTTTTTTAGCGAGAGGCCAATCCATTTTTTTGGTCGAATGACTCCGCTGGCTGTTGTTAACCTGTTCAGAATAGATACAGTATTTGCAACGGAAGTTGCATTGCTGTGTCAGCTGCAAGGTCATTGAAGCCATTTTTCTATCCAAAAAAACAGGAAGAACATCTGTATATGGGTGTTTTATTTTCTTCACTACAGGTTCGAGCTTTAGATAACCCTGCTCATGCAAATCAACCATGCCTAAAGGTGGTGTGTTTCCCTCTGGATGCGTTTGTTCTACCGCTGATTCAATGAGGTAACTATAGACATCCTCACTAATTTGCAGTATCTCTCCGCAGTTTGCATCCAATAGATATTTGCCGTTCGGCGTTTTGAAGAGTTCGGTGTTTGGATACAACATAGAGTACTCCTTCTCAACTGTTCTTCAACGTCTTAACTTGGATTTCCATTCGGATACGATTATATTAGATATTCAAGTAGTTGCCTTTCGTTCCAACAGGATGCATTGGCGAGAATGTACAATAATTCGCAATAACAATATAATATTATAGTCATTATACCTCGTTATAATAAATATGTCAATATATGCCGTTGCGCGTAGAGAGGACTCCTTGACCAAACAATATTTCGCTACTTCCACCTACCTGACATTGTCGCGGATTTTCTCAGAACCCTTTCTCATCGAAATGGTATCTTTTCAACCATTGTCAACGGAAAAGGAGCCAAGGAGTATGTGATTTGGCAAAAGGATACAATCGTTGTTGCGGCTTTCGGAATGACTGAAAGACTCAAAGGGGAACCAATCACACTTTTAGATACGATGTGGTAAAGGTGGAAATATTAGGAATCGAATAGTGCAGCATAATATAATGTTTATGCTTGACTGCACTCAATAGAACGGAGTATAATGCTGTATGGAGCTATTGTGGTGTTGCGGTCAAGTGATTTGAGCGGGATATCCTGTGATAGAGAGGAGATGATGATTGTTAACCTAACAGAATATGAACTGCAAATGATGCATGTTTTTTGGAATGCTGAAGAGTCGATTACTAGCGTGGAAGTTTTGCGTCGATCTATAGACAAAGATTGGAAGGATAATTCGTTGCATCCCATGCTTCAACGTCTAGTTAAAAAGGGCTTTATTCGAGAAGATGGGGTTATTCGTGAAGGCCGTGCTTTTGCGCGCACCTTTGCACCAGCTATTTCCTGTGAAGAGTATTATAGCGCTTATTTTGCGTGTCTTTCCAAAGATGCTGGTGTACCAACTTTGTTTTCAGCTCTCATTAAAGATGCAGATATTAGTGCAAGCACACTTTTGCAACTGGAGGCCCTTTTAGAGCAAAAGAAAGAGGAACTCAAAGAATGATTAGCTGGTTCTCACTAATTGCTGCCATACTCCTATTCAATTTATCCATGGTTGCCGTTGCATTTGCAAGACGCAAAACAGGGTTTATGATAAAGTATAGTACCTCTGCTTTATTGTTGCTTTGTCTGCTGGGAGCACTGCGTACTCTATTGCCACTAGATTTTCAATTTGCAAAAGTGGTCAACTCGTTTGTCATTCTCCCTCATATTATCGGAGTCTTGACCGCCCCAGTTTTTCCCGCTTTTGCACAGTTTAGTGTGGCACTCGTCATTGCCGTGGTATGGATTGGTGGTAGTGTATACATAGCCATCCGCCTGATTTTTCGCATCTTTCGAGACTCCCAGAAACGAAAGGGATATCGCTTAATCACGTGCCAGAGGTCCAAGGATTTGCTCGCAGAATATCAGTGTAGGGGTGCAACCGTTGTTGTATCTCCAGACATTCCCACTCCAATGGTTACTGGGATCAAAAGCGCATGTATTTATCTGCCAGATTTGTTATACACTGATCAAGAGCTACATCTCATCTTCAAACATGAACTGCAACACTTCAAATCCAGGGATATCCTAATCAAACTTTTTTATTGCAGTCTGCTGGCCATCTTTTGGTGGAATCCCATAGTTCATCGGTTTCAGAGAGAACTGGAGTGGTTGCTCGAACTTCGATGTGATATGAATGTCACTAAGAAACTGAATAAGCTTGAACGCATTGCGTATCTAGAGATTATTCTTAGGACCCTCAGACTGAACACAGGAACACAGCATATTGATATGGCCTTAGCGTCACAATTGGCTCAAAACGAGACTGATTTATTTATTCGGCAGCGGTTTGAATTAGTGTTGAGTGATTCGCGAACAAAAATGACCGGCCGCCATGTGATATCTTTGTGCTTAACGCTATTGCTTTTCATGGGCTCTTTTTTCATAATTGTGCAGCCAGCATACGAAGCACCAGCGCATGAAAACTCAACGGACATAGTCGCCATTTCGCCCCAAAATTCATTTGTTATCCGTCAAGGCGAAAGTTATCTGGTATATGTAAACAACACATTGTGGGGTGAATTCCCGCACAGCGTTATTGTAAGAAGTTTTCAGGATTTACCCATTATTAATCAACAGGAGTGATTTTTGTGAAGAAAATTATGGTATTGATTATGTGTTTAGTCATGATGGCCGCTATCAACATGCCGACTTTTGCTGCCTATCAGACTATTCAGCATGAAGTGACAAAGGAAGTGGCCACGCCCAGAGCCGAGGTTACGCAATGGATGTATCGCATATATAATGGCGTACATCAAAAACGCTTGTGGTCAATCACATACGGATACTGGAAGACAGAATGGATGCCGGTGTAGTTTCGGCACCCGAAATAGGCCGCAATAAGGGCGCGTAAAGAGACTGGTGTTCCCCGATGCGTGTCAAGGTTAGAAGTTCCTTAGCTAAAATCAAGGCTGCTTACTGTCGTATGGTGAGCAGCCTTGACTGCAATATGTGAATGTAATGTAACAGTGAGGAAATTGTAAGTTTTTGACAGACCATTAGTATATAAACGAAATCAAAGCATGTTGTTATCGTTATTGCGAAAAGGTGGCGCTTTTTTATCAATATGGCTGTTATATGCAAACAACTAAGCAAAGGTGGAATTGATTTATGTTACATAAAATTCATGGTGCCCGACGTATTCGCTTGAACGGCGAAGAATACTATGTAATGACAGTGGAAAGCGCAAGGCCGGTTTTCCCGGATTGTGAATACGAGGATGGCATTGATGACGACACAACTCACTACAAAGATAGTACACTCGTAATCATTAGTGGTTCTGAAGAAAATATGGCCTCCATATGCGCATCATCCGATGAGCTGAATGGAAAAAGCGTAACAGTTCTTGCACAATATGGCGAAAACCAGCGTTTATTTGATGCTCATTGCAAATGGGAAGATTATTGCCTTCCTCCTATTATAGTAGCCATATCTGAGAGAATGAGTACCGAAGAAAACTTGCATTTGTTTGAAGATGATCACAAAAAGACGCACCCACCCATTAGATTAAGCGATAGTGGTATTCAAGGTTTTCTTGATTATGTCGTAGTCTCTAGAGTTGCGAAAGAGGTTTTGCATGTTCGCAAAGCTACGGAGATTTTGCTTAATGGCATATCAAATTACTTCGAAGCCATAGGTGATGAATATTTTGAAATGCCTACTGTAACGCCGTGGGGAGAGGGGGAGGAGGGCGTACAGGAATCTATGAATCAACCTCAATACTCTCATTGTGTGCCGCAGAAGATTTCGTTTTCGCACAACAATATCTGTTGCCTGATTGATGCGCTTATTGACCCCCAATGGCGCGATGTACCATACATTAAGTTATTTCAGGAACACAAGGAGCTGCTGTCGGGAGATTATGAATAAGTTGCTTGTCTTCAGCAAGGCTGCCGGCAAAGCAAGCGGCCTTACTACTGTTCTCTTGGCTTGTAGGTCATGAACTAGGAGAGATCGATGTGACTGGGCAGTGGTGATGTAGGGAGTCAGCGCATAGCACAATAACATTTATGGTGGCTGGATATGTGTGCTTCTTTCGTTCACAGAAAAGGCAGTTAATTTATCACCAGAGCAAGGTTCTTGCAAATAGCAAATTTATTAAAATGGGCTAGTCTGAAAAGATCGCCCGACCTTTTGTTGCACTTTTGGGGGAAACGTGTCATATGTATAGGAAGACAAAATGCAATATATGCGATGTGAAGGCATGCAAGTGCTTGAGGAGTGCGAGAAAATGTTACTGCGCTCCAGCGTGGTATTTAACCTAGTTTCGACCCCGAAACGAGCCCCTTTTGAGGGAGCGATGAGAAGCTGAAAATGACAGCCCACCCCCTGTATACAGCGGCCCATCTTCTTGATGGCTGGATTGCAAAGGAACATGCTGGACAATGAACAGAAGGATATCTGAGTGCCGGGCATGGATGAATCAATCCATGCCCGGCACTCTTTTTGCATTCTAGAGAATAGTGGTGGACGACTGCTCAATCTTAATGCCATTATCCTTCGTCCGGCTGAACTTAGCCTTGTTTCCGTTCCCGTCCTCGATGGTCATTTTCTCCAGCTTGTGGCCGGTGAAGAAATCAGCGACAGTAGTCTCCAGAAATGATGACCAGTTCGCCTTCTTGACGGCCTCAGAATCGGCCTCATGGGTTGTAATCGTATCCATGGATAGGTCTCCTCGTAGTTTAGTTTCGGTCAATTCAACTCAGCACGGGAAAATAAATCTGCAATGAGCTTATCATCCTCACAGGCGTCCTTGAAGGCCAAGGAAAATCGCCTCAAGGCCTCTCGGTTGTCGGAATACGCGGTGAACATTCCGGCTTCCGGGTCAAACTGCACAAGGTCTGTCAGGTTGGGCATCCGCTCAGTCAGAAACACCTGTGCAAGTGAGGCCCAATCGTAACCGTTACCCACAAAGCCTTCCTCAGCCCGGGAGGCAAAGAGCTCCGGAAGATACCGCCCCGCTGAAAGACAAAGCGACGCCTGCCCACTGTCGTGTTCTACCCAGAAAAAGGGCTGAATCTGCAAATCAAAATCCATTTCCCATACCTCCGATTGAATCGCACCTGTTAGTGATTGTACCATAATGGCACATCGGATTTCAGCCCTATGAGGTCATATTCGCTTTGCTGTATTTTTTTAGCGCCTAAGTTCTGCTCATAGCTATATAAGGGCCCCTAAGCTCTCTTGATAATCTTGTCAATATATGTCGGGTTGGTGTCGAGCTCAGATATCACCCGCAACGCCGCCGCACTGGGCTGTCTTGCGCCGATTTCCCAAGCCTCGACCGTCTTGGAAGACACGCCGACAATTCCGCCGAGCAACGCACGGGTCAAATCGTATCGTGCGCGAAGCTCGCGTATTTGCTCTGAACTGTACTGCGGGATTGGACTCACTTCCAGTGTCACCGCTCGAAGTCGGCGCCGGCCCGCCGAATGCTCCTCCGCCTGCCGCGCACTACTTATCAATTTCTCGCTAAATGTGGACACAGTATCACCGCCTTGTATGATTCTGTTTCAAGTTTTGTTTTATATTCTTGGCTATTTCCTTCATTTCTCTCTTCTCTGCTTCGGTTAAACTGTCTTTTTCGCTTTTGGGATAGGCTAGCATAAGGTACACCACCTCATGCTCGGGAATATCGAGGTATATGACACGCACCCCTCCGCTTTTCCCCTGCCCGCTTGGGGCCATGCGTATCTTGCGAAAGCCCCCACAGCCCTGCATGACGCGGCCCGATGCGGGGTCTCGCAACAACTCTGTTTGAAGCTCGCGCAGTTCACCATCGCTTAATCGCATACCCTTCCACGATGAATCAAACCATTCGGTCATAACAAACTCACGCTTCATAAGCTATCCCTTGCTCCATGTTGTAATGACATTATACTCCTACAATGTAGGCGGTGTCAATGGAAAACGAAGGAACACCCCTGTTTGCTCAGCGTGCATGATTTATCTCCGAGTGTCATCGGTGCTGGCCACGCGAGTGTAGCATAAAAAATGAGAGCCTCGGCTCTCATTTTTCTTTTAAGGCAACTATGCACATTGTTGTCATTTGATAGCTCACAGTGAGGCTTTACAAACACGGAAGCGCAATACACTCGCATGCAATCACAATCTAATGCTTATTTCGCAGGCCACAAGTTACACGGGCATCCATTCAGTCTTCCAATACCCGTATGTGACCGACCACAAGCGTTTTTGATGTGCACCATTATATATGCGAAACAACCAATGAGAGCGGATAATAATGTTGGTAGGCCAGCGTCCTTGGAACGCTCAGCGAAAAATACACGATAATACTCTTCGCAGGAAATTATTGGCTCAAAAGTGCGCGCAAATGCACGTCCCTCACGGATAACACCGTCCTCTTGAATGAAGCCCTTTTTTATCAAGCGCTGAAGCATAGGATGCAGAGAGTTATCCTTCCAGTCCTTGTTAGTTGCTCTGCGCAACACCTCCACACTAGTAATTGATTCTTCTGCGCTCCAAAAAATGTGCATCATCTGCAGTTCGTATTCTGTTAGATAAATGATATTCACCTCCTGTTGATTTATTACATCTCACTTGACTGAATGTAATTGGCTGCTGACCCTCAGTATCATTATATTGCATCACAACGGATGTAGTCAAGCACAAGCATTATATTTTACTCAATTGTTTGATTTTTAAGTGCCGGTCTCATACAAAATGTATAAGGATACAGAATAGCCAAATGGTCTCACCTTCTTTTGTGTAGATTGCGTGTTGATTATATCATTGTATAATGGTAATATAATAGCATAGCTATCACGCCAACTACTTGCGGTTATGTCACAGCACTTTGGTTCCCGTCATCTTATAATGGAGGCTTATCGCCATGAAGAAAAAATGTGTCATTCCCTTAGCGGTTTTGTTGACAACTTTTGGCGGGGCGTGCTATCTGATTGCCTTTTGTAGTTATGCCCTTCTCCTCTTGGGCGGTGTTTTGATTTCGGGCAGTCTTATCTTTGGTTGGTGGATCGCCAATAGATATTCCTCGAATAGCGCAGATACTGTTTCAGTTGCCATGAGTCGTGTAAGTAACGTTTCGTTCATTATCAGCGTAGTTTTCGCAGTTGTGGCCAACATTTATCTGATTCAAGAGGATTTAACCACGGAAGCTGTACGGGGGCACGTGACATTGCTCAATTGTCTGATCATCGCAACCGCATTACTTGCCGGTTTTCGACTTGTAGCATATATGAAGTCACACCGCAACTATGAAGTTGTTATCATGTTTTGTGCCCTGCTCTGCTTATACTTACGAGTTTTCTTTGCATTTTCCGATTCAAGCTCGTTGGCGGCCATGCAACACTCCATCAAAATGAGTCTCATCTATATTCTGGCGGCTACCATTGCTGTGCTCGCTGTATACTTCGTTCTCAGCAGACGGATTAAGTGGAAAACCTGAAAACCTCTCAATACGGAAATAAGCTAAAGGAGGCATGCCGACCCGCATTCACAGTACAATGGGAGGTTTCCGAATTTTTAGTGGTTAAACAGAAAGGATGTCAAATCATGAGTAAAAAGATTATCAGCCTAATGCTCGTTCTGGTTCTTGCCATCTCCATCTTTCCCGTAAATGCTCTGGCCGTCAACGACGAAAGGGCGAAGGAGATTCTGATTTCTTCTGATTCCTATGTCGATGAAGCCGGCAATCTGATTACTGATCGGCTCTATTTTGAGCCCGTCAGTTCTGGCCCTATGACAAGGGGTGCCTCCGGCAGTGGCTACTATCGGCAGGAGAAAAATATCACTTGGGATGGCGGCTCCAATGTTAGTGTCATTTGGGTAAAAGCCTATTTCGTTTGGGGCAATGGCGATGTCTCTGTTTCTAGCGCTTCTACTGGGACATCAGGTTATGTGCCGACTGGCGGTTCTCTTAACTACAAATCTTTGACAACTGGCACTGGGCAGTTTTTGGGTCTCTTCAATAAGTATGCCTATGCCGAAGCCAAGTACGAAAGAGTATCCGTGTTTGGAATTCGCACTGAGTTTACTGTCCGCATTCAGGTTAGCGAAAGCGGAAATGTAGGCTAAAGCGATTTTCATGTCGACCCATTTTAGTTTTGAAGTCCTTCGTTCATAGGTTCATTCATACAGCGCAACTACGTAGCCGCCACCGGAGGTTTGAACCGCTCTCTGTCAAGCAGACAGACGGAAAAGAAAAATATTTGTGCAAAGTCGGCAGCCCCAAAGGTTGTCGGCTTTGCTTATGCAACTGAAAGCCCAGACCTGTATTCCGTTGGAGTTAACCCGCCAAGGCGCTCTTGAAATCTGCAATTATTATAAAAATTGATATAGCCCGCAACAGCTTGAACTAACTCCACGTATGTCAAGCCTACGGTTTATGGTGCGCAGTGGTGTTGGGTGAAAGGTGCTGGATGTGCATGGGCGAAGGGTCACAGAAGTGCGATAAAATGAAAAGCCAATTTAAGCTATTTTGCGAAACCTCCCAGATGGCAAAAAGTTGGCAGTATTGCTGCCAATGACAACGGCCCCGGCATGTGATATACTATCGGTGAAAAGCCAGTAAGGGAGGAGGGGGGACATCATGCAATATTGTCCGCATTGCGGCGCTCTATTGGAGGGCGACACCATCTCGTATTGCTCTGAATGCGGGAAGGCTTTGCGAAAAGAAGTACAAAAGAAAACACCTTCTAGGCCAAAACAACCACACCCTCAAAATGTCGGCTATGATGGCTACTATGATGATGTGCGACCTGACGACAGCGGCGGGGAAAAGGAGGCTTTTGACCCCGCACTTGTCAAGAAGATCAGTTTCATCATTGTCGGTGCGGCCTTTCTGGTTGCACTCTCAATTCTTACCATGCAATTGTTGTAATATCCGCCTTGCTACCATGTAATATCAACAAATGGCTATAACGAGGTGGCATGATGCTGTATATTTCTAAAGGGATGGTTGTGCGTGGTTCTTCAGAGAAAGCTCTTCGCGTTGCCCGATGTGGCCGCGAGTATGAAATGTCGGGTGAAAGAGCCTCCTATTGGCTGGCGGGTCGGTTTTCACCTGTGGTCGTTTCGGGCCGCGATGCTGTGCGTGATGTTATGGCGCTTGCATCTGATGGTCTTGTTGAAACAAGCACGGATGGCAGCTATGTGGCCGCATATCGATTGCTGAGCCAATGTATCATCTGCCCGGCCAAGGTGCGCTCGCTGCCCCTCATGCTCAGCAAGCAGGAAAGGCAGATGCTGGCATGGATCACCCGGGCCGGCTTTCGACTTAACATGAGCGAGCTGGTTTATCTGGCCGAACAGGGGATTAAACCTATTTCCTCTTTGGTAGGCCCAGAGAAGTGGCACATACTCCTTGATAGAATCTACACACCCCACACAATCCATGATGGCATTCTTGTCAGTATGATGGAGCGGTCACCTGCTCAGGGGAGTGTAGTTGATGCCGTACTGGCTTTGCTCAGAAAAAAACGCGTGCTACTCATATAGGATTGACGAGCCCCTACTGTTATGGTATAATCATTGTAACAGTATCTCAGCTTTCCGCTTTGGAAACCACAGTATCCGAGTTCACACAGTGTCAGTTAGCGCCTTGCGCTTGCTGGCACTTTTTTTGTTTTCTGCCCTTGATGGGGTGAAATATAATCATGCGGCCATGCCGCTAAAAGGAGTGGTAAACTATGTCCATGATACTGTCCGTCACGGGGGCCATCGTTTCCAAGGGATATGATGACCAGCCGGCTATCCGATTCAGCGAAAAAGGGGATTTTGCCCGCTTTCGCTTCAGTTGCAGCAGGTATGACAAAAATGCTGCTAACAACAAACGCTGGATCAACATGGCGGCCAAGGCTTTCGGCGACGAATGCCAGCGCATCCGGAAAATGCAGCTCAAAGAGGGCTCCTACATCAACCTGGTGGGTGAGTATGACGAAGAAACCTGGGTAGACCCGAATACCCAGGAGCAAAAGACAGCCTCTGTGCTGACGCTCCTTCACATTGAGTATGCCGGTGGCGGCACCAAGCAGGCAACCCAGGCTACCACAAAGCCTACTCCCGAATCCTTGCCCAAGGATGGTGCCATGCCTGAAAGTTTTGAGGGCTATGAGGCCTTTGGCAGCGCGCATAACGCCTATTTCCCCGAGAAGGTGAAAGCCTTCACAAAATGAATACCTGCAACTTGTGCACATGAAACGTCAGATTGACTTTCATGTGCATTTTTGTGTTTAAGGAGGCGATTCCACTTGAGAAACCGTACATTCACAATCCAGAAACCCCATCACCGGAAGGGCAAACTGGCGGCTGTTATCCGCGCCCGCACCCACAATGCTCTGACCACCCAGCAGATGCAGACCCTTGTGGCCGGCGCATCGGCATCATTTCAACACACCATCATGGTTTACACAGACGCCGACGCTTTCTGCCTTGCGCTCACCCTGCAAAACGCTGACAATCACCATGATTATGGCAAGGTAATATTTGGCCCGGCCATTCTGGGCAGCGAAGATGAAGGTGTGCCGGGCAAACTGCTCAGCGATTGCGAGGCGGCCGCCATCATAACAACCCATTACAATTTGGGGCGAGGGACGATGAGCACCATGCACATTTATGTGCCGCCCCAGTGCTACCATCACAAGGAGGCTTCCCACCATGGACAGGGAGAAAAAACGGCGAGTGGCCTATGAGGTCATCATCTTAATGGCCCTTCTGGCCCTCATGTTATTCATGAACAGCCTGTGGCCTATTCTATTGCTAGTCATCGTCGGCATCTTCATCTGCGCATTGCGACTACTGTTTTTCTCGGTAGCGAGCATTCGTGTCATTGAGCCTTTACCACAATTGCCCGCACCTCCAGTTGCGGAGACCGAACACACCATTATTGGCAAGGCCTTTGGCCTGCTCCAGCAGCAAATTACAGCAAAAGTCGCGGAAGTTTATCCCTTGGCCCGATGGATCTGGGGCAATGCACGACCACTGGATGATTTTGCAGCAGGGGAGGGGTTGATTATTCTCCTTAACAATGCTGGTGGTTATGGCAAGGCCAACGTCCTGACCAGAAATTTGATATTCATCGGCCTGACCTATATCGGTGCGGATACAAACTTACCACAACCCGAGACAGAAATGGCTGATGAGGATTCTGAGGAGGAGCCTATCGGTGCACCCCACGTCAATTATGGCCAGTTGGCCTTCGAGTGGGTAGAATCCTGCCTGCTGGAAATCAACAACCGATGCAATGAGGCTATTGCCCAGGGGAAAGTCATATTGCTCATTGAGGCATACGAGCTGCCAAACCCGGATAGTTGGCTGGACATTTGCCAAGAGCTAAAGCATAACGGGATATCCAGCGCCGACATTGGTGCCGATGGCATCATATTAACACTGCCTCAGCAAGAGAAAGGAAGCTGACATGAGCACGAACAACCTTTTCGATTATAGCCGCAAGTTGCCTGTGCCCTTCGATACATTGCCCACTAAATCGATTAAAGCAGTTTCGAAATACAACAGCACCAAGGGCGCCAACACCAACCTGTGCGCGTCAATTACCAAGGCCGTTTTGGCGCTGTGCAGATGTAGGCTGGGCGGCGGGCCCGGTGCCATTGGCACCATTGATCGCCGCGCGGTGGTGGAGTATAAGTCCGCCGAACCTGACATCTACCATATCGTAGTCTATGACCCTCAAACCGGTTTGGCCCTGGCCTCGGTACATAACGTGAAAAGCCGCACGTGTGAGACCTATACGGCCCATAAATCCAAGCGTGACGGCAGCGCCATCTTGATGGCAATGTTGCCTACCCTCATGGAGGATACCGAGTTTAGTGAGCATCTTGAAAAGTTTTACGATGCCTTCGGTAATGGATATCCCGACCTCAACCAGGCGGCCATTGATTTGGCGATCCTCTCCGATAATGCATACCGACGTATTAAGGACTCGCAATGCGCGGCCCCTGTGAAAACGAACATCGATGCTGCAGGCAATCTGACCCGGATTTCTAGCAGCCATCTGGATTCGGGTTGCTTTGACCCGACCATTGTGATGGCCGGTGAGTTTGAGATTTTCGCCCAGACTCATGCGACGACTATAATCAAGCCGTCGTGGGTGCTCAAACAGGAAGATTTTACGGGGAAATATGGGTTCAACACAGCCCGTCAACTTAGCGCCTACGAGCAATCCCTTGTTCCGGTTCTTGAGCCGTGGCACATTCTGTCCCCTGAGATTGTCAGCTGCTGCAAGCATGCCAAGGCCTCCACAGGGAAAAACGTACCCATGCGCAATTTTATGCTCCGCGGCCCCGCCGGCACCGGCAAGACAGCCGGGGCGCGGGCTTTCGCGGCTGGGGTGGGTTTACCCTACATGAAATACACCTGCTCGGCTAATACCGAGATTTTCGATTTGGTGGGTCAGTTGTTCCCAGACACAGACAGCTCCTCCACCGGAGACCCGGGCCTCGATGCCGAACGGCATCAACTCGGGGACATGGGCGGCATGACATTTGAGAATGTCTGTACACTAATGGGCCTGCCCGGGTTGGATGACCTTGCCTATGACCCTATCAGTGTTTTTCAGGAGCTGACAGGTGCGCACAATGCCAAGGCGACCACCCAAGAATGCATGGCACTGGTTATGCAGAAGGTCACCGATAAGGTACGGCAACTGAGCCGTATTAAGCCGGACAGCAAAAATACCGCGGGGCAATCCTTCTCCTACACCGAGACGGATTTTATAAAGGCGCTCAAGCACGGCTATGTCATCGAGGTGCAGGAACCCTCCACCATCATGCAACCGGGCGTCCTTGTGGGCCTCAATTCATTGCTGGAAATGGGCGGCACCATCACGCTGCCCACAGGCGAAATCATCCGTCGGCACCCCGACGCGGTGGTCATCATCACAACCAATATCGATTATGAAGGCTGTCGTGCTCTTAATCAATCGGTCATCGACCGTATGAGCTTAATTATGGATATTGCCTTGCCTACCCCGGAAGTTATGGCCCAGCGAGCCATGAGTGTCACCGGCTTTGATGACGATGTCGCAGCTTCACTGATGGTGAAGGTGGTGAGTGATATGGCGGATTACTGCCGAAAAAACGGCATCACCGATGGTACCTGCGGAATGCGCAGCCTTATAGATTGGATGGTTAGCGCAGAAATAACGGGCGACCCCTATTTGTCGGCAAAGCACACCATTATCAGCAAGGCCACATCCGACAGTGATGATAGGGAAAGCTTGATTACGACGGTTCTTGAGCCTATTTTCCCGTCCAAAGGACAGAAAACAGCATAACAGGAGGAGGCGTTATCTTTGGCTGGTGTCAATCATCGCAAGGTCAAACAGCTCATTCACCAAAAAGTGAAAACAATCAAGGATCGAGAGTTTTTTTCATCCCGGGTGTTGGGTGCCCATTTCGCCGATATGGCCGCCGTACAGACGAAACGCTATGATTATAATCGAAAGGTCAAGGTCAAGTGTGTCTGGGAGCCTAAGAACCCCAACCTCGCCTGCACTGAAGGTGAGCATATCTGGATCAATGCCGGGCATAAGCTGGTCACCGCACAAAAAGCCCGGCCCACACGGTACGAGATTGTGTGCGGGTTGTTCGCTCACGAGCTGGGGCACATTCTCTACACCAATTTTCTGATATCCCAAACCTATGCCCAAGCCGTTCAGGGTGCCAGGTGGTTTCCTGCCACCCCGACTCTGAACAATATGGTCGAGAAGGAAAATGCTACCGAAATTATGGCCTATTGCCAGGCAGATGAAAAGCAAGCTGCGCTTATGGCAAAGCTACTCCATGAAATCTCTAACATCCTGGAGGATGGCTATGTGGAAAATAAAATGCTTGTCCGGTTTCCAGGTGTGCTGGGTGTATGTTTGGATGCTATGCGAAAGGTGCAGTTTGCAGATATGCCAACAGTGACTGAAATGATTGAGCGTGAGGATAATGGTGACAGTCATATTTGGCTGACGGTACTTCAGTTGATTCTTTCCTATGTCAAGTTTGGTAAGCTCAAGTATGGGCAAGAGCCCCTGTCAGACGAGCGCATCCAGGCAGTTTACACCATGCTGGGTGAGTTGGAACAGGCGATTATGAATCCATCATCAAAGGCGCGGATCAGTATCGTTAACACCGTTGCTGTTCGTTGCTGGCCGTACATTCAGGATTTTCTGGTCCACTGCGAAAAAAAGGGCCAGGCCTCCGCAGCCGACGGCACACAAACTCGTACTGGCGATCTTTTATCGCAGCATATTTCAGCATTGGTAGGCATCAGTCAACCGGGGAAGGGTAACACTGTACCGGTGAATGATTCTGACGATGTAAAAGGCATCTCGTTGGCTATGGGCTCTAAAAGAAGTCAAACAGCCAGCAAGGCATCCGCATTGACCCCCAATCGATCCGAAGACAATAGTGCTACCGCCACCGTGCCCTCCCTAAATGCGGCGGTCATGGAAGTGGCGGGAAGCAGCGATGAGGTGCCGTTTCAGCCAGTATCGGCAGAGGAGAACGGCAGACTCCCCTACACGCCCACAGACAGTATCTATGCGCCTGCAGGGGAGGGTGCTGTCGAGCAGGATGATGCTTACACCGGCAGCGGCTACACCCATGCCGCCAGCGATGTAGAGCATCTTCTTGAAAGCATGGCAGAAAAGGCAATACTTAAAGACCTTGAGTCTAAGCGCATCACCGAGCTTAATGAGCTGGCGCAGGGCATTTCCTATGGCAACGCCCACACAGGCATCAATATGAAGGTGCATCGCATGGCCGATGTCAACGAGGTATTGATCGACCAGTACTATGCTTCGGCTGGTGACCTTCTCCGGATTTCCAAGAAGCTGCAACGCTCAGTCCTGCAAAACCTTCAGGACAAACGCAATGGCGGTAAGATGACCAACCTCCTCGTGGGGCGTCGTCTCGATCCTCATACGCTGCCGCGTAATGACGGGCACGTTTTCTACAAGAGCATCCTGCCCAATGAGGCCCCCGAACTGGCCATCGGTCTGCTTTTGGATGAGTCAGGCAGTATGCAGGGCAAGCACCGGGCGACATATGCCCGTGGAACGGCCATCATTCTCTACGATTTTTGCCGCGCGCTGAACATTCCTGTAATGATTTACGGCCATTCAACTGGGGCTGGTAAAGGGGTGGATATGTACTCCTACGCTGAGTTTGATGCCATCGATCGCAATGATTGTTTCAGACTCATGGACATCTCGGCGCGCGGCAGTAACCGCGATGGTGCCCCGCTTCGGTATGTGGCTGAGCAGCTGACCAAACGCTCCGAAGAGACTAAAATCCTCATGCTGGTGTCCGATGGACAGCCAAGTCATACCGGCTATTATGGAACTGCCGCCGAGGATGATCTGCGCAGCATCATGCAAGAGTACCAGCGCAAAGGCGTTCTTTTTGTCGCGGCCGCCATTGGGAGCGACAAGGCCAATATCGAATGCATTTATGGCGATGCCTTTCTGGACATCACCGATCTCAACAAATTGCCTGTGATGCTGACCGATGTTATTAAGCGGCACCTCCGGGTGTAAACACACACGGTCAATCCCCACCATTCATGAAGCCGACACGGAAAAACCAGACAGCGGATGGGATTGCGTATCCCATCCGCTGTCACTTTGAAGGGAGTCCTGCAACAGAAGTCAATAGGTAAAACGAAAAAAGTGCGAAATAGCTTCGCCCGGCAACGGCAGGTACGCCAAGCAGGCAAGCGCAAGGGGCGCTTGCCTGAACACAGCATATTTCAAAAGACGCTATGCGTCTGATTCGGTCATATCCAGGCTGTTCAAAGAGTCCCTGACCTTGGCGTGGTAGATACGCAGAAACTTGTTGACCGCTGCGGTCATGTAAACGAGATAGAGTTTGCAATATTCTATTTTGCATTTGGGTTAGCAGATGGGCAAGAGAGTAGGTAATTGTATTGGATAAAAAAATATGGAGGTAATCACTATGAAATTATCACAACTTCCAATCGGCGCACATTTCGCCGACAAGAACCGCCCGAACATCGTCCTCCGCGTCGGAGGCCGCGACCTTCCCGGTTATCCCGGCACCATCGGCATCGCCGTCCATATCATCAAGCAGGGCTGCTTTGACGCGAAGGAGCTGACCAACCCCGACGAGAACTGTGTCCACCATGGGAATAACCACTACCCGACCAGCAACGCCCACCAGTGGCTCAACGCGGACGGCCCGGACTGGTTCAAGCCCGCGCACGAGCACGACGCCGCCCCGGTCGCCGACAACATCTACGACGGCGATAACCCCTACGCAGGAGACCCCGGATTCCTGACTGGCTTCTCGGACGCATTCAAAGCCGCCCTGACCGAAGCCGACGTCAAGACCCGCAACGCGAAGACCGACGAGACCGAGACCACGAAAGCCTGTGTGTGACTTTTGAGCGCGACGGAGGTCGGATTCGACGCAGACGGCACCGAGGGAGCCTTCCTCCCACTTTTCGACGACTTCCGAATGAGGGTCGCCGCACCAACGCCGGAAGTGGTCGAGACCGCAAGCTGGACACCGGAAGACTTCAACCCGACAACGGCCTGGTACTGGTGGCTGCGCTCCCCGAACGCTTCGAACTCGTACTACGTGCGCCTCGTGGACACGACAAATGAGGAGTCGATTAGCTACGCATACGGCGGCGGCGCCGGACTGCGCCCCGCTTTGCTCCTGAAATCTGATATCTCGGTATCTGAAGCCCCGGACGAGCGCGGAGTTTACATTATCGAATAAGAGCCCCTAGGCAACAAAATGGAACATGACATCCGCCGGTTGCGGTGTCGTGTCAACCAATTATATAGTAACAGGAGAAATTATGAGTCATTTTACTGTACTAACAGCAATGGAAGCACCCGCTCTTGATGAACCGACTAAAGCGATTCCCCACTCTGATCCGGCCTTTGCGATAATTATGCGCGCTATAGGCAAGTCCACAAACCGAACGACCAGCATAGACTTCCATGTTGAAAACGCCCTTGAGGGCATGATGGCCCCCTTCTGTGAGAGTGCAGAAGAGCCTGAATACACTGAGTTCTACGAGCAGGATGAACACGGACGGTACCAAAACGATACTATCAACATTATCATTATGCCCAATGGTACCCGGCTAACCTCTTATGACTACGCATTCAACCGCAAGTACATGCTTGAAGATGGTGTGGTATATCAAAGGTTTTTTGGTCGCTAGCGTCACGAGAAGCGCAGCAAGGCGGCCAAAAAGATGAAGGCGCTGACTGTTCCGGTTGATCAGTATTTCAAAACTTACGATGATTATATGCGCGATTATCATGGATATCAGTATGATGAAGATCAGGAGGCTTACGGCTACTACACAAATCCTAATGCCCAGTGGGATTGGTATCAGGTCGGTGGACGTTGGCCATTTTGTTTCCTCGTCAGAGATGATTGCCAAAGCGCAATCATAGGTGAACGCGGCTGGAGCTGGAAACAAGAAGATTTTGAGGCTGCTCGCAAGGGCCCCGAAGGCTATATCTGGGTCGCCGGTGCAAAAAAGTGCGATATTGAATGGGACCTGATGAAGCAACTCGGGACAGAGAAGCAGGCAAAGCTGTTCAGGCTGTGTGAAAAATGGGCAGTTGATGGCGAGAGACCGGAGGCATTTGACAGTCTTTACGTCCTCACCGATAAAGGGGTTGAAAACTGGGGCGACATATTGTATGTGCATGACGAAACGCTTGAAGCGAATTTCAAGCGTTTCGGCTGTGACCAAGACAAAAAATATGCCTATACCACTTACGCCTATCTTGATGAGGGCAGATGGCTTTCCCAAGGAGATATGGGGTGGTTTGGTATCAGCTCTAACGAAATGGAACCTGCCACATGGCAGGACATGGTCGAGCAGTTTATTGACAAGGTGCCCGATGATTACCTCCTCGTCAGCGTTGACTGCCACATTTAATCAAATTAGCACTAAGCCGGATGAGTTTCGTCATCCGGCTTAGTGCTTGAAAGGAAGTCACAATGAATAACAGTACACTCAATATCGAGATGCTCGCTGCGGCTATGCAGTTTGACCCCGGGGATAAGCTACTGCCAAATAAACTTGGTGCCGTTGCGGATCTGATTCCACGGATGCACGAATTAATACGAAGGGGATTCTCAGAGGAGCGACTGGGCTGATAAACTCTAATGGACTTCTTAATCAGAAGCCCATTTTTTGTTGGCAGTCCAAGCATTTGCGGCACAAATGGACGGACACCGCATTGACGGCTATTATGCCGAGAAAGGACAAAACTATGAACGAACTTACCTACAACCTCGTCGGCGATTATTATCTTCCGAACATCGCTCTCACAGACCCGCCAAACGCGTCGAACCTCGGACGCTACGGCACGATGCACAAGGAGTACCTGCGGAGGGAGAAGCCCGCCCTGTACGCCACCCTGTTGCTCACGGAACGCCTGATCCGTTGTGCAGGGAGATAGACGAAGCTGCGGCGCACAGGCTGGCGACCACCAGCAATCATGAAGTCGTGCGCGATACGTTTATTCGCGAGCATTTGCCGCAGAAAACCAAGTCACGGGAGGAATTGTTGTGATGGATTACATCAACAAAATCAAGGGCGCAGGTTTCGGTGATAGCGCCGTTTATCCGCAAAATGACATCGGCATCGCGCGGCTGTTTTACGACCTGCACAGTGACGTTCTCCGCTATATCATCGAGCCTAAAACGTGGTTCGCCTATGACCGGGGACGCTGAACGCAGACCAAGGGCGTGTTCCGCGCCGCCGAGCTGTGCAAGGACTTCACGCAGGGGTTCAGTGAATATGCCGTCACACACCATTCCGACGACGCGAAGTTTCTGAAATACGCCGCCATAACCACAGGCCGCCGCAACCGCGAGGGTATCTTAAATGACGCGCGGAGTACTGCACCCATGAGTATATCTGACTTCGCCCGGGACAGGCTGCTGTTAAACTGCCCGAACGGAACGCTTGACCTCCGCACGTTCAGTTTGCATTCGCATAATTCTATCGATTTTATAACTAAAATGGCAGGCGCGAAGTACGAGCACAAAGCGGAGTTTTCGCGGTGGAACAGCTTTATACACGAGGTTATGTGCGGCGATGAAGCGACCGCTGTTTATCTGCAAAAGGCACTGGGCTACACGCTGACGGGCTTGACGGAATATGAATCCTTTTACATTCTGTACGGCGCGACCACGCACAACGGAAAATCCATATTGATTGACGCGGTGACGAACGTCCTCGGTGACTACGCCTGCACCATTCAACCGCAGACCTTTGCGCGGCGTTCCACGGATGGCGCGGCGGCTTCGCCGGACATTGCGCGGCTCAAGGGCGCACGGCTTGTCAATATGCCGGAGCCCGAAAAGGGTCTTGAACTGAATGCCGCTTTGATTAAGCAGATGACCGGCGGGGATAGAATCACCGTCCGCGCGATGTACGAAGCGCCGACTGAGATGTACTCCGAGTTCAAACCGTTTATCAACACGAACCACCTTCCCCGCACGTCCGACGACACGATTTTCACCAGCGGGCGGGTAAAGGTTATTCCGTTCGAGCGTCATTTCTCCGAGGCCGAGCAGGACACGGGCTTGAAAAAGGCGTTCCGCACAAGGAACGCCAAGAGCGCCATTTTGAATTGGCTGTGCATGGGCTATCGGCTGATTTTGGAGACAGGCTTTGCCGCGCCGGAGCGTGTGATGAGGGCTGTTGCGGAATACAGGCAGGAGGCGGATGTCATTGGGCTGTTTCTCTCCGAATGTACTATCGAGCAGGAGAAATACCGCACCACAACACCGGAGCTTTATGCCCGCTACTCCCGATGGGCGAGCGAATACGGCTACAAGCCGCTGAACAGCCGCAACTTCGTGGGTGAGCTGCGCCGCCGCTGTGATGTGCGGAAGGACAGCCATAGTAATGTGGTGGTCGGGTTGGCGGTTCTGTAGAAGGTCTTTGCGGGATGTACCACTTGTGCCACTCGTACCACAAAACGGCGCGGGTGGTATGTGTGGTATGTGTGGTACGTTATCGGGAGAGTTTACACAAAACCGGCGGGGACTGGAATTATGCTGCTACTCCTGTTGCAGCATAATTCCCCAAGGAAACGGCAGCTGTTTTCCTTTAGAACCCTCCACTTGCATCAGCAGCGGCGCGTATTGCCGCTAGCCATGCGGCAGTGAGCGGCAAGGCACCTTTTGCAGGGTTGCAATGGTCACAGGCTAACACTAAATTAGCGGGGTCATTACAGGCAACAAACACATCGGCAGCAGGCATTGCCCCCAATGCTGCTGGCGTTGCTGCTCCAGTAAGAACCATAGCATACCGCTGCCAAGGGATTATATGATCAATTTGCATTCGCGCCGCAGGATATTCATATCCGCAATACGGGCAGTGAATCCAGCCCCCCGCATCCATCGGCGGGGCAGCATAAAGCATGGCTTGGATAGCAGGCTCAAATCCAAATCTTGCACCGGTGGGATGATGTGCATGAAAAGTGAATCCCCCAAATCCGAAATCAGGGCTGCCTGGAATATGTGCCGCAACTCTGGCTCTGGCTGCAATTATTCCACCAGGAGCTGCTCCGGTGAGTGCGGTATACGTTGCTAAAATAGTATTTGCACCTGTGGGTAATCCACATAGTTCACCTCTGAGGCAAGCTGGATTAGGGCATAAATAGCATCGCTGGATAACTGCTTTTTTTGCAGATACGACTGCTTGGTCTTTGCTGACAGCGCCCCATTCCGCTTCGCCCTCCAGCTCGGCGTTATCATTCACCGGCTCGCCGTTTATCATACCGGTGGGCGAAACCCGCCCCTGCTTTTGCTGTATGGTGTGGGCGACCTCATGCTCCAGAGTATCCTCTTGCCCGGATACAATATGAATCTCGCTCCCCTTTGCAAAGGCGCGGGCCATAAAGGGAATGGGCTCGGGTGAATTATAGTGTACACGCACATCGTCCAACGATACGCCGGAGGTATTCTCGTGGCGTGTCCGCAGATGGTCGGGCAGCGGCTGTCCCACGCCGGTGGAGGACTTCACTGCCGCGTGCCTTAGCAAGCCTTCCATCGCCGAGTTTCCGGCCATTGATGCAAGCTGCATAACGTCTTGATATGGCGTACTCGACCCCGCAGCCGCGCCTTGGGTCTTTAGGCTTTTCTTTTTCTTGTCCTGCAATTCATGCTGTGGCACAATACTCCCCCTTTCTCCTTTTCCGATAAAGCCGCCGGGCACCCGAATCCATCGGATGCCCGGCTGTTCACTCAGGGTCGGCTGTACTTCTATTGAAATTCCGGATAACCATCAGCACCTATCTTCCAGACACTTCCGAAGTTCCATGCTGTGCCGCCTACGGTGTCCCATGTTGTCGATGCCTGCCAGAACGAACTGGCATTCGGCTTCGCGTCGCAATCCGCGCCGTCGACGCCGCCTAATGCGACTGTGACGCCAGTCCAAGAATATGTGCTACCATCTTTCTTCATTTCCGTGCTACCGTAGTTGTTCGTGAGCGTTCCGTCGTCATTATTATAGCCTACAACGCGGCCGACTCTTGCAACTCCACCTGTACCGCTGAGCTCGCTGTTCAGCGCAACGCAGTTTTGGACAGTACCGACG
>JGI994J12354_10000109_pt1 | contig 73798 bp, 62 predicted proteins | sample IntmicLarv3ML3BL_FD_12354 | JGI IMG/M metagenome (IMG submission 12354) | reverse complement strand
CGAATGCTCGCGCAATTACGCGGTCAAGCGCGCGTGCGCTTGTCAGGGGCGGTGGGGATGAAATCCCCACGGTCTTTTATTTTTTTGCTATTTTTCTTGTTGTGATTGTTCTGGTGTGTTTGTTTCGCTTTTATTATTTAGAACACTAGCTATTATATCAGGATTTATTTTCTTTTTACTGCTTTCGCTATCTGTAGTAGTGCTTGAAGTGATTGCTCCGATTAAGTCTATACCTGTAAGAGCTTCCACTGTTTCAGGCAATGAAGCCATTATATCAGTTATATAACCTGAAACTTTTGCCGCTCCTTTTTGACCTTCTCCGCTACCCGAGCCATTATCAATAACAACAATTTTTTCAGTCTTAGATAAAGGTGAGGAAATAGCACTTGCTATTTCAGGTAATTTTTCAACAATCATTTGAGTTATCGCAGCATCGTTGTATTGTTTAAATGCTTCAGCTTTTTTCATCATGGCATCCGCTTCTGCAATACCTCTTTCACGTATAATTTCTACTTCTGCAATACCTTCTACTTTTTTAGCTTCAGCACGAGCACTACCTTCTAGTTTAATAGCTTCAGCACGAGCTTGTGCATCTTGAATTTCACGGTATTTGTCAGCTTCAGCTTGTTTTTTAATAGTAGCTTCCAATTCTTTTTCTTTTCTTAATGCTTCTTGTTCTGCAATTTCTATCTCTTTTTGCTTTTTCGTAAGCTGTATTTGCATTTCAGTTTCTGCAACTTCCCTATCAACTGTATTAGCTTCTATTTCTTTTTGTTTCCTTACAATTTCTACTTGCATTTCAGTTTCTGTAACTTCCTTATTAACTTTATTTTTTTCTATCTCATAAGCTAAATCGGCCATAGCCTTAGCAGTTTCTTGTTCTTTTCTATAGCTTTGTATTAATAGCTCTTTTTCTTTGTTTGCTTCCGCTATTTTAGTTTGTGAAATAAGAAGGGCTTCTTCACCAAGTCGGTTAGCCTCAGCTGTTTTAATTTTAGTTTCTTTATGAGCATCAGCTTCTGCTATTTCAGCATCACGTTTTACTTCAGATATACGTTTTTTACCAAGAGACTGTAAATAACCATTATCATCAGAAATATCTATTATAGTAAAAGCTTTAACTTCAAGACCCATTTCTGCTAAATCAAGTGCTGCAACTTCTTGTACTTTTGAAGCAAATTTTTCTCTATCTTTATAAATTTCCTCAACAGTAAGTTTAGAGATGATCTCACGTAATTTACCATCTAAAACACATTTTGCGATATCTTCAATGACTTCAATTGTTTTCACTTCACTACCTGCATTAAATTGCTCTATAGCCGCAAGTATTGATTCTTTATCACTTTTAACTTTAATTATGGCAACGCCATTTGCAATTACGTCAACGCCTTGCTCTGTAAGCGCGCCTTGTGTAACTACTGATATTTTCATATTTTCTAAAGAAATTCTATCTGTACGTTCGAGCATGGGAATAACAAGACCCCCTCCACCAGAAATTACACGTTTTCTCAAGCCAGTAACAACTAAAGCTTTATCTTGTGGAACTCGCTTCCATAACAGCAGTATACTAATTATAATCAAAAATATTACAAACAGTATAACAACAATTGTAAAAATTGCATTTAAATCCATCATTCTTTCATCTCCTTTTCTAATATTTTGGTTTTACATAATATGTGTTTTCTTCTATATGGAGAATCTCTACATGTGTCCCTGTAGATATCTCACCCCCACTTTCACTTTTAGCAGGTGCTGAAAGTGTATTCCCATTCACATAATATGTTATTTTGCCATACCCTCCTTCAAATATTTTTTCACTTACTGTAGCCACATGCCCAATTAAACTTTGTTGCTCCACAGTGCTAGTATTTTGCGCTCTATGTAAAGGAATCAGTATAAAGCGATGTATAATAAATGAAGTTAAAACTCCTAACATAGATGCAACTATAATAGCAATAATACTACCAAAAGAGTCAGAAAATATTAAACCCATACCACCAAAAACCGTTAAAAACGCTGCAATAGGCGCAGGTCTAAGAGGTGATACAGTTCCTACATTAGTATCTCCAGAAAAATCACCGATACTAAGTAGGTTTCCCATTAAAAAGGATATTATTGTATATCCAACTCCAACCCCTAAACATACTGTAAAAAGAAATTCCATAAATCCCCCTCCTTTGAACTACTTTCATGAACATAAGCCTATATGCACTTGACCATCTTAAACATATCTGAAATTTTTATTGCGCGAGCTACGCTCACGCTTTTAGTCAAGCTTTTTTCAAAAAGTTTGTAGAGTGTGAGACGTAGTCTCACGATTTTAATCTTTTACTTTAATGTTTGTAAGCTATTATTTTCACTCAACTATATCATATATATGTTTTTTTATCAAATTTGCTCAAAAAAAAATTTTGTTATGATAATAACAAAATTTTTTAGGAATTTATTGTATAAGATTCTAATGATTTAGCTTTTTGATTTTATATATTTATCTATTGAATCAGCTGCAATCTTTCCAGCACCCATCGCATTGATAACTGTAGCGGCACCAGAAACTATATCACCACCGGCAAAAACACCTTCTTTTGTTGTTTTCATAAATTCATCAGCAACAATACAGCCCCATTTGTCTGTTTCAAGTGATTTAGTAGTACTGGCTATCAGTGGATTAGGTGATGTACCTATAGACATTACAACACTATCTACTTCTAAAATAAAATTAGAATCTGCTTTAATTATAGGCCTTCTTCTTCCAGAATCGTCTGGTTCCCCAAGTTCCATTTCTACACATTCTATTCCTGTAACATGACCAGAATCATTACCAACCACTTTAACTGGATTTGTAAGCGTTTTAAATATAATGCCTTCCTCTTTAGCATGGTGTATTTCTTCAAGCCTTGCTGGCATTTCACTTTCTGAACGTCGATAAATAATATATACGTTTTCACAACCAATACGCTTTGCACATCTTGCAGCATCCATTGCAACGTTTCCGCCTCCAACAATAGCTATAGATTTGCTAATATTTATAGGTGTGTCATAGTTTTTGTCGTAAGCTTTCATTAAATTAACACGTGTAAGAAGTTCGTTAGCTGAATAAACACCAACTAGCCCTTCACCTTCAATTCCCATGAAAGACGGCAAACCAGCACCTGACGCGACATATACCGCTTCAAATCCTTCCATAAGAAGTTCGTCTAAAGATAAAATTTTACCTATTACCATATTTAAATTTATGTTTACGCCCATGTTTTTAAGTTCTTCTATTTCTTTGGCTACAATGCTTTTCGGTAAACGAAACTCTGGTATTCCATATACTAAAACTCCACCAGCCACGTGGAAAGCTTCAAATATAGTAACATCGTAACCCATCTTCGCAAGGTCACCTGCACACGAAAGCCCTGAAGGACCTGCACCAATTATAGCAACTTTTTTACCATTACTTACAGGTTTATCTGCTTGTTTTGATACGTTTTCCATGTACCAATCAGCAATAAACCTTTCAAGTCTACCTATTGCAACAGGCTCGCCCTTTTTACCTCGTACACACTTTGCTTCGCACTGTGTTTCCTGTGGGCAAACTCTACCACATATAGCTGGCAATGAATTTGTATCTTTTATTGTATTATAGGCTTCTTCAAAATTTCCTTGTGCAGTCTGAGTTATAAATTCTGGTATCTTTACATTAACAGGGCAACCTGCAACACAAGGCTTACTCTTACAATCAAGACATCTTGCCGCTTCTTCTTTAGCCATTTCTTCAGTATAGCCTGTAGTAACTTCTAAAAAATTTTTATTTCTAATGCTTGCTTCTTGCTCTGGCATAGAAACTTTGTTTAGTGACATATTAGCCATTACGAATCCCTCCTAATAAGTCTGCAATTTTCCCTGCTGTGCGTCTCTGCTTCTTTATAGAAAGTATTTCTTAATATTAATTCATCAAAATTCACTTCATGGCCATCAAAATCTGGGCCGTCTACACATGCAAATTTTGCTTTACCTCCTACAGTTACACGGCAACCTCCACACATTCCAGTTCCATCTATCATAATAGGATTTAATGAGACAATAGTTTTAACGTTATACTCTTTTGTAAGCTGTGATACAAATTTCATCATCACGACAGGACCTATACAAATAACTAAATCGTAATTATTTCCGCTATTTACAAGAGATTTAAACTTTTCGGTTACAAGCCCTTCTTCTCCATATGAACCATCATTTGTCATAGGATAATAGTTTGTTGAACAAGCTTTCATTTCTTCTTCCAAGATAACAAAATCCTTATTTCTAAATCCTGCAATGATATCAACCTGAGCACCTAAATTAAATAAGTACTTTGCTTGAGGATATGCTATTGCACAAGCTGTACCGCCACCAATAACACAAACTTTTTTTACGCTTTCATCAATATGTGTAGGTATACCGAGTGGACCTACAAAATCTTGTATTTTGTCATTCACATTAAGTGAAGCAAGTAATGTTGTAGAAGTACCAACGCTTTCAAACACGATGGTAACTGTGCCTTTTTCCGCATCAGTATCAGCAATTGTCAGAGGTACTCTTTCGCCCAATTCATCAATCCTAAAAATAATAAATTGACCTGGCAAAGCTTTCTTTGCAATAAGAGGTGCTTCTACATCAATTAATGTTGTTTTTTCATTTATTTGTTTCTTATTCACGATTCTAAACATCAACAAAAACCCCCTTTTTTTATTAGAAGATCAAAACCTTGGGGCTATCCTCCCCAAACCCCGACAAGCGCACGCGCGCTTGACTGCGTATTAAGAACTCGCATACGCGCGTTCTTTGTTTTATACAGACCCTCAAAGCTTTACATCTTTTAAATCATCATATTTTAAAAATTCATGCCATAAAGCAAGCGCGAACGCGCTTGCCTAAAGTTTGCAGGGCTTGGGACGGAGTCCCAAGGTTTTAAATCTTTTATATCCTTTAAAAATTTATATCTTTGTCCGCAGCTATAACGGCATCTACGCCTTTGATTATAGTTGAAACAAATTTGTTATCTTCTAATTCGCATATACCTGCTATAGTGGAACCGCCTGGTGAACAAACCTTATCTATTAAAGCCCAAGGCGCATCTTTTGTTTCAAGTAATGCTTTAGCACTTCCAAGTACAGCGTGTGCTGCTATTTTATTTGCTTGCTCTTTTGTCATACCAGCTTTTAGTGCAGCTCTAGCTAATGAATCTATATACAAATACGTGAAAGCTGGTGAACTTCCAGCTATTGCAGTAAAAGTACTGAAACTAGCTTCAGGGATTTCTATTGCTTCACCTAGAGAGCTAAACATACTTAAAACAGTTTTAAGCTCATCTGACTTCATATGTTCGTTTGAACAAATTCCAGTTACGCCAGCCCCAATAGATACATTTATATTTGTCATAGCACGAGCTATATGAACAGGGTGTTTGCTCCTAATCATGCCTTCTATTTGTTCTATAGAAATCCCACCTGCCACTGAAATTACAACTTTTCCCCTGAAATCTAAAGCAGCTACTGCTTCTCTTAATTGATTCGGTTTAACTGCTAATACAATAAAATCTGAAAGATCTACAAGATTCTGGTTTGAAGTACAAGGAAAAACACCTATATGTTTAACTAAATTATCTAAAACACTAGGTACAATATCGTAAGCTAAAATATCACTTGGTTGTGCAACAAATTTACTATCTAATAATCCTTTAATAATTGCTGTGGCCATAGGGCCATTACCTATAAATCCTATGTTCATAATATCACCTCAAAAAATTTTATATTACCGCTACTTCAAATAATTTACAATAGCAACCATATACTAAAAATAGAGGAGGTGTATCACCCCCTCTTTTAAATTTTCTATTAGTGCTTTTTATAAATTATTTCAAAAAATTTTACTGAAAAATTATAACATACAAAGGTATTCTCTGTCGAGTATCTCAAGTATTAAGCTTATAGTTAAATGCGTATAAATTAGGGGTATATAAAAAGCTTAAAACCGTGGGGCTACTCACCCCAGCAAGGGCTTAGCCCTTGACCCATTTAAGCAGCCACTACGTGGCTGCTATTAGAGTTTTTTGCCATACTTTTTTTCAAAAAAGTATGAAATCTTTTGATTTTCAATATTTTGTAACTGTTTCATACCCAATTGACTATAGTTAGGAAAATACATAATATTAATAAAAATACAGAAAGGGGAGACGTAAGAATGGAAAAAGAAAAAATAGTTATAGCCGCAGCTTCTATATATAAAGAAAAGTATTTTGTTAATCCTGATTTTGAAAAAATACCGAAAGAAGTTCTTAATGATGTTAAAGAAATTTGTGTTAGACTTTCTGCAAAACTCCACTGCATATTTACTATAGGGTTTTATTCTGACGGCCAATTATATTTTGAATCTACAGCAGATGAAAACGATTATATTTATGATGAAATAGGTGCTAAATTAGAGATAGACAAATTAATACGTGAAGATAAAAAATTAATTACTTCACTAGAACTTTGGTATAAGATCTTTATTTTAAAGAAAGGAATGTAATTGATGAAAATAGGAAATGTAGAAATTTCAGGGAATATTTTTCTTGCCCCTATGGCTGGTGTAACAGATAGGCCATTTCGAGAAATTTGTAAAAGCCATGGCTGTAACATGGTTTATTCAGAAATGATAAGTGCTAAAGGCATATTATATGATAATGATAATACAGTAGAATTATTATCAACTAGTGATTCAGAAAGACCTGTAGTCATACAATTGTTTGGTGCAGATCCTAAAATATTAGCGGAAGCAGCAAAAAAAATAGAGCATTATCCATTTGATATACTGGATATAAATATGGGGTGTCCTGCGCCTAAAATAGTTAAAAATGGTGAAGGTTCCGCACTTATGCAGAACCCAAAGTTAGTAGCTGATATTGTAAAAACAGTTTCTTCAGCAATTAGTAAACCTCTAACAATTAAATTTCGCAAAGGGTTTACTGAAGATAACATTAACGCTGTAGAAATTGCAAAGATAGCAGAAGAAAATGGTGCAAAAGCAGTAACAGTGCATGGAAGAACTAGGGACCAGTATTATTCAGGAACAGTTGATTTAGATATAATAGCTAAAGTTAAGGAAGCGGTAACTATACCTGTAATAGGTAGTGGTGATGTTATAGACCCTTTGACCGCTAAAAATATGTTTGAAGTAACAAAATGTGATGCGTTAATGATAGGACGTGGTGCACAAGGCAATCCTTGGATTTTTAGCGAAATAAATCATTATTTTAAAACTGGTGAAATATTAAAAAAAGTAACAGGTAGAGAAAAAATAGAAACAGCACTCAAACATGCAACCATGCTTATAGGTTATAAAGGTGAATATATAGGCATAAGAGAAATGCGTAAACATACAGGCTGGTATATAAAAGGTATAAAAGGTGCTAGTTCAGTACGTGTAAATATAAATAAAGCTGAAAGTTATAAAGAGCTTGAAAATATACTAAAAGGACTTTTGTAATATAAAATGAATACATTAATAAGACATGCTAAGATTGACAATATATTTTAAGTAATATATAATACAGGCAAAATTTTGTAAAAGAAATTTAACAATTTAGCATAAATTTTTGCAGTGATTTAAAAGTGAAGGTATAAAAAAACTTTGTATTGAGGGAGAATATCATGTCAGAAAAAAAGACTGTTCTAACGTATGACGGCTTGAAAAAATTGGAGCAAGAATTACAACATTTGAAGGTAGTAAGACGTAAAGAAGTTGCCGAAAAAATCAAAGAAGCCAGAGGTCAAGGAGATTTATCTGAAAATGCCGAATATGATTCTGCAAAAGAAGAACAAGCAGAAATAGAAGCTAGAATAGTGACTGTAGAAAAAATGCTGAGAAATGCAGAAGTTATAGATGAAGAAGAAATAAGTACAGATATTATTAGTATAGGTTCAAAAGTTAGAATTTATGATGTAGAATATTCAGAAGAAATAGAATATACAATAGTAGGCTCTGCAGAAGCAGATCCAAAAAGAGGTTTTATATCTAATGAATCTCCACTAGGCTCGTCGCTAATGGGGCATGCTGTTGGCGATAAAATAGAAGTTGAAGCTCCTGATGGCACGATAGAGTACAATGTACTAGAGATTAAAAGGAATTAAAAGATTTAAAATCGCGGACTCTGTCCGCACCTGTAAACTTTTTGAAAAAAGTTTAATCAAAAACTTTTAAACGCATGCGCGTAGCGCATGCTTGAAGCGGTCGAGTGAACTTTTAGGAATCTTTATCTTTTGACGTTAGGTTAACGCAAAGCACTATATAAAGAAAGTGAGAGTTAGCATTATGGATAATACAAATGATAGTGGTAATGATACCCTACAGGATATAAATGAGTTATTAAAAATACGCCGCCAGAAATTATCTAAGCTCCAAGAAGATGGCAGGGACCCATTTCATATTGTTAAATACGATGTAGATACTAAAAATGTAAATATTACTAATGATTTTGCTAAATTTGAAGGTAAAAGCGTATCTGTAGCAGGCCGTATAATCACAAGACGAAACATGGGCAAAGCTTCTTTTATTGATTTATTAGATGGTAGCGGAAGAATGCAAGTATATGTACGTAAAAATGAAATAGGCGACGAACTTTATGAAGAATTTAAAAAATATGATATAGGCGATATAGTAGGAATAAAAGGTGAAGTTTTCAAAACGCAAAAAGATGAAATTTCCATAAGGGCAAATAGTGTTGTTATGCTTACAAAGAGCTTACAGATACTACCTGAAAAATTCCATGGTCTTAAAGATCCGGATTTAAGATACCGCCAAAGATATGTTGATCTTATTGTTAATGAAGAAGTAAGAACAGCTTTTGTAAAAAGATCTGCTGTTATAAAAAGTGTACGTAAATTTCTAGATAATAGAGAATATATGGAAGTAGAAACTCCTGTTCTACAAACTATAACTGGCGGAGCTTCAGCAAGACCTTTTGCTACACATCACAACTCTTTAAATATAGATATGTATATGCGTATATCTCTGGAGCCATATTTAAAAAGACTTATTGTTGGTGGATTTGAGCGAGTGTACGAAATAGGTAGAGTCTTTAGAAATGAAGGAATTAGTATAAAACATAATCCTGAATTTACACTTTTAGAACTTTATGAAGCTTATACAGATTATCATGGCATGATGGATTTAACAGAGGAATTAATAAAAACAGTAGCTATGGATGTTAATGGATCTCTTGTAATAGAAAATGGTGAGCATAAAATAGATGTTAGTACACCTTTTGAAAGAATTACTATGATTGATGCTGTTAAAAAATATGCTGATGTAGATTTTGATGATATACATACATCAGAAGATGCAAAAAAATTGGCTGATGCTCGTCATATTAAATATGAAAAACATCATAAAAAAGGTGATATTTTAAATTTATTTTTTGAAGAATACGTTGAGGATAAATTAATACAGCCTACGTTTATACTAGATCACCCTGTGGAAATATCACCTCTTACTAAGAGAAAACCAAATAACGCTGATTATACAGAACGTTTTGAATTATTTATACTAGGCCGAGAATTTGCTAATGCATATTCAGAACTCAATGACCCTATCGACCAGAGAATCAGGTTTGAGCATCAAGAAGCACTTCGTGTGGCTGGCGATGAAGAAGCTAATCCTATAGATGAGGATTTTATTCTATCTTTAGAATATGGAATGCCTCCAACAGGCGGCTTAGGTGTTGGGATAGATAGACTGGTTATGCTTATTACAAACAGCAACTCTATAAGAGACGTTATACTATTCCCTACCATGAAACCTACAAATCAATAGCAACCTAAAAACCGTACAGTTGGTTTAACTGTACGGTTTTTTTGTAAGAAAGAAAAAATTTTCAGAATTATGCTCCAAGGTTTGCCTTGAACCCTCACTCCCCCGCAAGCTTTTTACCAAAAATTTTAAGCAAGCACGCATGTTCTTGCAATTACGCAGTCAAGCGCGGGCGCTTGTCGGGTTTGGGTTGAAAGCCCAAGGTCTTAATCTTTTCATTCCATTCATTACAGATTTTTGCAATTCTGTGCAAAAATTCAGTTTTTGTGATATAATTATCTTATAATTTAATACACAATGAGTCATGTACATATAAAAAATTTAATAAACAAATAATAAGATTGAAAGAGGTGGGTATAGATTGGTAAGTAAAGAAGAAATTATTATTATGTCTAAATTAGCTATTTATGATAAAAACAATGGAGAAAACGATAAAAAAATAAATGGGCTTTATTACAGAGATTACGTATACCGAAAAAATTTCTATGCAAGAGCTTTTGCTTTATTAGGTTGCCTTATAATAATAGCACTTTATGCTACTAATTTATTATTAGATGAACAAATTGACTTTTTTGAAATAGATTTTAATCTTTTAGCCATATCCAGTATACAAATAATAGGTGTAGTTATGGTTTTATATACTCTTATAGGCACAAAAATATCAACTACAGAATATAGAAAAATTAAACAGAGAATTAAAGCTTACTTTTTATTAATAAGAGACTTAGAGAAATTAAAAGAAAAACCAGACATTGATGATAATAGTTATCCTGACGAATTAGATAAGTTAGGGTCACATTCATTAGAAGAGGAGCCTACGTTACAATATGGACGCATTACTAGAAGCAAGAGAAGTGATTATTAGTATTATCAAGCGATATGAAGCAATAATAGTTTTTATTACAAAATTTATACTAGGGTTAATAATATATACAAATATTAATGGCATAGGTTTTGCATCTGATGCATTTAATTCTATTATGTCATTTCCAACTAGCTTTATCTATATAATGTTTATGAGTATATTGTTTGCGGTGCTTCCCATAAACGTTAATTATGCGTTAATTATACTTAATTTAGCAATACAATTTTCATCCAGACTTGAAGTAGCTGGCATGGTATTCTTAGTTTTATTTATTATATTTTTATTTTATGGGCATTTTGGCAAAAAAGAAAGTTCTCTTATACTTGCAATACTATTTGGTCTTCATTTTAATATACCATATATTGTACCGTTATTTGCAGGGCTCTATTTTGGTTTAACAAGCATTGTGCCTATTACTTTAGGTATGTTTATATGGAGCTATTTCGACATGGCTACTGCGCTAATGGCCGATGGAAGTTTTCAAGAAGGACTTCCTGATCTCGATGATGTTTTATACGTAATTTCTACTTTATATGATAGTTTATCTGACATGCAAGTGGCTAATCAAGAATGGCTTGCAACCTCTCTAGTATTTTCAGTAGTTTTAATAACTGTATTTTTAATCTCAAAAATATCTGTTAATTATGCAAAAGAAATCGCAATATTTTTTGGCGTATTCGTAAATATAATAGCGTTTATTATACTTTCTACATTTACAGACTTCAGTACTAGTGTTTTGAGTCTAGTATTTTTATCTATATTATCTGGGATAATAATGCTCATAATAAGATTCTTTGATATAGTTCTTGACTATAACAGAGCAGAAAAAGTGGAATTTGAAGATGAAGATAACTACTATTACGTAAAAGTAATACCGAAAATAAAATCTGTAAAACCAGAAAAGTAACAAGGAGTACTAAATTTTGTGCGCAAAGAATAAAATTTTAAGGAGATATTAGGTGTAGGTGAAGCGGCTGTGATGTTTTTAAATGGAGATAATTTAATGGGTTTAATGAGTACAAATTTTAGCAATTTAGACTGGACGGCTTATACTATAACAAGAATTTCTGGCAGCGATATTTTGGATATACTAATAGTTACGTATTTTATATATAAAATTAGCTTATGGATAAAAGATACAAGAGCTAGACCCCTTTTTAAGGGCATTGGTGTTGTTCTTATGATAAGCGTACTCTCATTTGTGTTTAATTTAACAACTATATCCTGGATAGTAACAAATACCTTTAACATAGGTATTATTGCTTTAATTATACTGTTTCAGCCAGAGCTTAGACGCGCACTTGAGCAAATAGGTAAAGGAAAAATAGCACTTCCATTTAACTTATACGAAGAAGATGCACTTGAAGCGGAGTACACAAATGTTGTAGAACAAATTTTAAAATCAGTTAAAATACTCTCTAACAGCCGTACTGGTGGACTTATAGTTGTACAAAAACAAATGAGTTTAACAGATTTAGAACAAACAGGTACTAAATTAGATGCTCTAGTATCTGCTGCTCTTTTAATTAATATATTTGAAGATAAAACACCACTGCATGACGGTGCCGTTATAATAAGAAATAATCGAATTTCAGCAGCTTCTTGTATATTACCGCTTACACCGAATGAAATAGGTAAAGAACTTGGCACAAGACACAGAGCGGCTGTGGGTACTACCGAAATATATGACGCTTACGCTATTGTAGTTTCAGAAGAAACGGGTCATTTAAATGTTTCCCACGAAGGCAAATTATTTAAAAACTTATCTCAAGATCAGATTAGGAAACTTCTACTCGGCGATGATAAGCCGATTAAGAAAAAATTTGCTTTGTGGAGGGGAACAAATGAAAAAAATGCGTGATTTTTTTACCCAAAACATATTATGGAAAATCTTATCATTTGTTCTAGCTATATCACTTTGGTTTGTAGCGGTCAATATACAAAACCCTATGAATACAAGGGATTTCACTACTAATATACAGATAAGAAACATAGAAGCTTTAAGTAATAACAATTTAGTAATACTTAATGAAGAGCATATAAGAAGTATAGTGGCTCATGTTCGTGTTACTGCAAGATGGTCCGAACTAAACACTATTTCTGCTAATAATATTAATGCATACATTGATATGGAAAGCATTAATTTGAACAATGCAGATATAACAAATTCTCATGTTCAGGTTATGCTTGGCGTTCATGTTGATACTAACCATGACCATCAAGCCACTGTATTACGTCCAGTCAGTGTATTTTTAGCTTTGGATAGAGTCGTAACAGAAGAAATACCAGTTATTGTTGAAAAAGTATCTGGTGTTGATACTGGCTTTGTATCACTTGATCCTGTAGTAGAACCAGCGACAATAATGGTAACAGGGCCACAAAGTCATATTGAAGATATAAGAGCTATAGTTGCAGAAATACAAGTAGAAAGCAGTAGCGATATTTTTATAACATCTGCTACGCCAATTATATATAGTCATGAAGGCGAAAATATTACGCACAAATTTGAGCTTAATGTTCCAGAAGTTCAAATAAGTGTTCCTGTTAATAGAAATTCCAGTATACCTGTTATAAGGCCTAGTATAATTGGGCAAGTAGCTACAGGACATAGTATCACAGGCATTTCATTTGAACCACAGCGTATAGAGGTAGCGGGTTCTATATCTGATGTAGAAGCATTGCAAAATATAGTATTAAGCGGAATAAATGTTTCAGGTGCAACAACAACCCAAAGAGCTACGATAGACGTAAGAGATGCTCTTGCTGGCACAAATGTAAACGTACAACCAGGTACACCTCACTCTGTGAATGTAGTTATAAATATAGCTGCTAACACTCAACCTATATCTAGTGTAAACGTACCCACTAGTCAGTTTAATATAGTAGGAGATTCAACTAATATGTGGCTTGATAGTAGTGTAAACATTAGTGTTAGAGGAAGAAATTTAAACTACGCTGGAATATCAGGTACTATAAATGTTGAAGGCTTAGATGAAGGTGAGCATAATGTCCTAGTTGATGTATTGTTACCGTCAGGATTTGCGCTTATCGGAGATTCTTTTATAAGAGTGATTGTAAATGGTTATCCTCCAGAAGCTCATGAAGATACTAGCGGGCCTACCGAAGAACCTGCAGGTGAAACAACTTATGAAGGAATCGAAGATGAGATAAATGTTATAGAAAGTACAGTAGAAGACATAGTAAGCGATGCCAATGACTACAATGAAATGGTAGAAGAAAATATAGAAGACGTATACATTCCTATGTACACAGAAAATATAGAAGAAGAATTATAAAACTGTTTACTCGTCCTCGCTTAAGAAGATGATTAATAACCGCTCTGCATCTTAAAACTCGCGAACCTTTTGCAAAAAAATTAATCAAAAACTTTGAAACTTTTAAATACAGTGATATAATGGGAATGTTTTATTTTATTAGTGACAATTTTATTTTGTTTATTATGGGAGGATTTCTATGATCTCACTATTTGGTACGGATGGAGTGAGGGGTATAGCAAATACAGAGCTAACTCCAGAACTAGCATTTAATTTAGGAAGGGCTGGTGCACATGTCCTTACACGAAATAAAAAACATTCTGCAAACATCATAGTAGGAGTTGATACAAGAGTTTCTTGCGACATGCTAGAATCAGCCCTTGTAGCTGGCATATGTTCTGTAGGTGCACATGCTGTACTTGTTGGTATTATTCCAACTCCTGGTATTGCACATCTTATAAGAGAATATAATATGGACGCCGGGATTATGATATCTGCGTCACATAATCCAGTTGCAGATAATGGCATAAAATTCTTTAACAGTGATGGATATAAGCTTCCAGATGTGCTCGAAAATGAAATAGAAAATATAATTGTTGGGGGATTAGAAAACCTGCCGAGACCTGTAGGCGAAAATTTAGGAACAAAAAAAATAAAAGATGATGCTTTAGAAGACTATATAAAATTTTTAAAAAGTACAGTTAAAGTAGATCTCGAAGATTTAAATATAGCAATTGATTGCGCTAATGGCGCAACATATAAATCTGCACCTCTGGTTTTGTCTTCCCTTGGTGCTAAAGTTTTACCTATTCATAACACCCCAAATGGTGTAAACATAAATAAAAACTGTGGGTCTACACATATGCAAGATTTAGTAGAGTATGTAAAAAGTAATAAGTTAGATATTGGGATAGCGTATGATGGTGATGGCGATAGATGTCTTGTTGTTGATGAAAATGGCTACGTTTTAGATGGTGATGAGATCATGTCTATATGTGGCAATTATCTTAAAGAACAAAACCTACTTAAAAACAATACCATAGTCGCTACTGTAATGAGTAATTTAGGTTTTTTTATGATGGGTAAAGACAAAGGCATAAAAATCAAAAAAGTAGATGTAGGCGATAGATATGTACTAGAAAGTATGCTTGAAGGTGACTTTAATTTTGGTGGAGAGCAGTCAGGACATATTATATTTTTGGACCATAACACTACAGGCGACGGAATACTTACAAGTCTACAGCTACTTGAAATTATGAAGTCAACAGGTAAAAAACTTTCAGAATTAAATGTTCAGATGAAAGTTATGCCACAAGTTTTAGTTAACGCTAAAGTTAGTAACGCTAAAAAGCATAGCTATTCTTTAAACGATGAAATAAATGAAGAAATAAACAATTTAGAAAGAAAATTTGAAGGTAGAGGTAGAGTTCTTATACGCCCTTCAGGTACAGAACCTTTAATCAGAGTAATGATAGAGGGTGAAGACGAACAAGTCATAAGGCAAGAAGCAAATAAAATGGTTAATTTGCTAGAAAAATTATTAAAAAATTAGTTATTTATAAAAAATAGCATAATTTTAAAAATAATTATTATATATTTGTTGTATAAATCACATCGTTGTGGTACAATATTTTCCATACTGTATCCAGTTCTGCTTAATAACTAGATTAGAGAATGTATTCAGGGAAAAGTTAATTATGCATTCTTGCTTTATGAACTAATAACACCTTTATTTAAGGAGGAAACTATGAAAACTATTGGCATAATAGGAGCAATGGAAGAAGAAATAGCACTACTTAAAAATAATATGGAAATAATTAGCGCAAAAAATATCGTAGGAACTGATTTTTTCATGGGTAAGATGCTTGGAAAAAGTATTGTGTTAGTTAGATCTGGTATAGGAAAAGTTAATGCAGCAATATGTACCCAAGTACTTATAGATATGTATGGCGTGGATTATATTATTAATACTGGTGTAGCTGGTTCTATTAACAAAGATTTAGGTGTGGGGGACATCGTTATATCAAACGACTTGCTACAACATGATTTTGATACTTCAGCAACAGGAGATAAGCTAGGTGTAATACCACGACTTCACGAAAGCACTTTTAGAGCAGATGAAGAACTTGTCCGTATTGCAGAAAACGCAAGCGAAGTATGTATAAAACACCAAAAAGTTGTTGTTGGACGCATCGCAACAGGTGATCAATTCATCTCAAATTCTAACGATAAAGAACGCATTTGGAATAATTTTAAGCCTTACTGCGTAGAAATGGAAGGTGCAGCAATAGCACAGGCTTGTTACTTAAACAAAATACCTTTCGTAGTAATTAGAAGTATGTCGGATTCGGCTGATGAAGAAGCATCATCTAATTTTCTGGAGCATGTAGACAAAGTAGCGAGTAACTCTAGTCTAATAGTTGAACAGATGATCAAAGAGCTTTAAAAATAATTAATTAAATATAAAGAGGTAAATTTATGGGGATTACATTAGACGATGTAAGGCAAAATAATGAATTTAGTGTTTACGTTTCTAAAGGAAATGATGTTTTAGCTACAATGGGCTATACAGACCACTCAGCAGCACATACTATAAAGGTTGCAGAGTGCGCTGCTGATATACTAACTCGTTTCGGATACAGTGAACGCGAAATAGAGCTTGCACGCATATCAGGATATATACACGATATTGGTAACATGGTAAATCGGGCGGATCATGCGCATACAGGAGCTATTCTAGCTTTTAATATATTGACACGCATGAATATGCCTCCAGAAGAAATTGCAACTATTGTATCAGCTATAGGTCATCATGATGAAAGTACTGGGCGTGCAGTCAGCCCTGTATCAGCAGCAATTATTATAGCTGACAAAACAGATGTGCGTAGGTCTCGGGTTCGTAATACAGATTTTTCAACTTTTGATATTCATGACAGGGTTAACTACGCAGTAGAAGAATCAAATTTAGATATAGCCGTACAGGGCAACCAAAAAGATATAAATTTAAAGATAAAGCTCGATATCTCTATTTGTTCTGTCATGGAATATTTCGAGATATTTTTAGCCAGAATGCTAATGTGTTCGAAAGCGGCAGAATTCCTAGGTGCAAGTTTTCATCTATACGCTAATGACGCAAAACTTATGTAAAAACAATGGAAAACAGCCATTGTTTTTTTATTTCAAAAATTTACACTGAAACAGTAAAAGATTAAAACCGTGGAGACTCCGTCAAAACTAGTTTTCACACCTTTGCAAGGGTTACACCCTTGACCCTTTTTAGCAACCACGTAGTGGTTGCTGTTAAAATTTTTTGCTACTTTTTTAAAAGCTTGTAGGGTTAAGGTGAGCCTTGGGCAACGCCCCAAGATTTTAATATTTTAAGTTGCAATTGTTATTTCTTTAACTTTATCTACTTATAACAACCTTTCAAAGTTATAGTTGCGTTTTTAATAAAAAGTAAGTATTATAATACGTATATGCAAAAGTAACCGAAAGGGGATGCAAAATGCTTAGTTTTATTTATGAAATGGAAAAATGTATTGGCTGTAAAGCTTGCCAAGTTGCTTGTAAAGATAAAAATCATTTAGAAAATGCTATTTTTTATAGAAAAGTTGAAACATTTGAACATAAAGAGAAATTTCTTCATTTTTCTGGAGGTTGTAATCATTGCGAAAAAGCATCTTGTATAGAGGCCTGCCCTACTGAAGCAATGCACAAAGACACTGATTCCACTGTAGCACATGATGCTGGCAAATGTATTGGTTGTGGGGCTTGTACTTGGAATTGCCCTTATGGTGCTGTTAGTTTAAGTAAAAAAAATGGTCTAGCGCAAAAGTGTAATACTTGCAAAGACTTACGCATAAGAGGACAAAAGCCAGCTTGCGTTAAGGCTTGTTTAACATATTGCTTAGATTTTGGTAAAATAGACAATATAGCAAGAAATGACTTGCCAGAATTTTTAGCACCATCTGAAAAAACAGAACCAGTCCTTATTATTAAAAAATAAGTAAGTTGCATAAGGAGGGAAATTTTATGAGGTATGTTATTTTAGGAAACGGAATTGCAGGATTTACAGCTGCAAAAACATTAAGAGAACAACATCATGATAGTGAAATTATCTTAATTTCAGAAGAACCTTATTTAAGCTATAATCGCCCTATGATGACTAAAGCACCGCTTAGAGGGTTTGACTTCACTAATTTTTTTATTAAACAAGAAGAATGGTATCATGAAAAAAATATTAAACTCATTTTAAATACTAAAATTATAAACCTTAACTCGGAAGCTAAAACAGTTCTTTTAGATAATGGAGATTCTATTATTTACGATAAATGTATTTATGCATTAGGCGCCAAAAGTTTTACACCACCAATAAATGGAGTTAATCAAAACTTTGTTTTTCATTTTAGAACCATTGAAGATGTTGCAAATCTAAGAAAACAATTAAATGCTAAAACAGCTATAGTTATTGGTGGCGGAGTTGTCGGTATAGAATCTGCATGGGAGCTTAAAAAAATGGGCACTAAAGTAACGTTATTAGAGCAAGCAACCCATTTAATGAAACCTTTGCTAGACGAACCATCAGCTAAAATTTTAGAGAATCTTATAATAGAGTCAGGGATTCAGGTTAAGTCTGGTATTGAAATCGAAAAAATTACTACAGATAAAGAAGTTATTCTTAAAAACTCTGATACTATTAAAGGAGATATAATAGTTCTCTGTTGCGGAATACGTCCAAATACAGAACTGGCAAAAAATGCAGGCATCAATATAAACCGTTCTGTTGTTGTGAATGAAAAAATGGAGACTAATGTACCAGATATCTACGCTTGTGGTGATTGTGCTGAATATCAGGGTTTCAATTACGCACTTTGGAAACAGGCTATTTTACAAGCGGAAGTCGCGGCTATTAATGCTAGTGGCAAAAATCTTGAATATACAGGTTTTGAAAGAGCCGTTTTGTTTAATGCAACGAGTTTCAGCTTATTTGCTATAGGAGACTTACAAGGACGTTTCATAGTCAAAGAATTTTCTGATATATCTAGCCCCTACTTTATGGTAAACAAACCTAAAACAATAAATTATAGTTACCAAAAATATTTTCTTGATGAAAACAGTGTAATAACAGGCTGTGTACTTATAGGAGATTTGCACCAAATGGGTTATGTTAAAATGGCTATTAGTGAAAAATGGACAATTGAAAAATTTGAAAATGAGGTGGCAAGATGATAACATCAGAAAAACAACGAATATGGTCTGGATATCACCTTTATGCGATATTTTTTGAATCCTTTCCTACATTTGCTGAGTTAATGAATATTACGGTAACAGAAAGTCTGCTACAACATTACGAAGATTTATTTTTTGGTATGAATCCTGATATCAAAATTCCACTATGGACCTCAGCATGTAAAAACCCAGAACAACCTACTCTAATGAATGAAACAACTTTAAAAGTTATTAAATTTTATTATAAATTTGGATTTAAGCCTGATTTAGTAGATGGTCACCCTGCTGATTTTATAGGTACACAGCTTAGATTTTTAGAGTATTTAACGGTTTGCGATGAAACTCAAGCTACCAAAGACTTTAAACAACTTAGCTTACTTGATACAGTTTCAGTTTTAACAAAAGCTGTTTTAGATATTAGCGATAATTCTGTAATTCGTTCTATCATGGAAGAGCTAACCTTATTTATAACGGAAGGTAAAACCCCTGAAAATTTGCCACTAATTGAAAAAACTGAAGAAAAAATTAATCCTGAGATTAAACCTTCAGAAAGAAAATTAATAAAAACAGGTGGTTTTAATAACTGTGGTGGAAAATGTGTTATTAATGCTCATGTAGAAGAGGGTTGTGTTTTACACATTAGTACTGATTCTTCTGAAAATGCTCCTCAAATTCGTGCTTGTGTGCGCGGTAGAGGTTATCGTTATACTTACTTTAATACAGACCGTTTACGCTATCCCATGAAACGAATCGGAAAACGTGGAGAAGGAAAATTCAAACGTATTTCTTGGGAAGAAGCAACTACTACAATTGCAAATGAGTGGAGTCGTATTCGTGACAAACATGGTGTCGCTTCTAGGTTTGTTATGTATTCATGGGGTGTGTCCTCCGCTGTTAGACCAGATAACATGGTAAAACGTCTACTAAATTTAGATGGCGGATATCTTGCAGGCTATAACACTTATAGTGATGCAGCTACTGTATATATATCTCCTTATATTTATGGGGATATACTATGTGGAAACTCAGTAGAAGATATTTTAAATACAAATTTATTAATTCTCTGGGGTCATAATCCAGCTGAAACAATTTTTGGTTCAGAGAAAAATTATTATATTACAAAAGCAAAAGAAAAAGGAATTAAAGTTATTGTTATTGATCCAAGATTCAGTGATTCAGCAATCACTTATGCTGATGACTGGATTGGAATACGTCCATCAACAGATAGCGCGCTTGCAGATGCAATGGCGTATGTTATCTGGACAGAGGGATTACTAAATAAAGAATTCATGGATAAATACTGTATTGGATTTGATAAAGATCATATGCCTGAAGGATGCGAAGCAGAAGAAAGCTACGAAGATTACCTTTTCGGTCATAAAGATGGAACGCCTAAAACTCCTGAATGGGCTTCCGAAATTACAGGAATTCCAGCAGAAAAAATTAAAGAATTAGCAACTGCTTACTCAACTGCAAAACCAGCTTGTATTATGCCAGGACTTGGGCTACAACGCACAGGTAATGGAGAACAAACTACAAGAAGCCTTGCTATGCTTGCTGCTTTAACTGGTAATATTGGGATTAATGGTGGCGGTGCTGCTGGCTCTATCTGGACACGGTCAGGTTCAGTTGTAAATATCCCTACCCTAGATAATAAATATCATGGAGAAATACCCAACTTTTTATGGTCAAAAGCTGTAAAAGAAGGTACTGCATTCACAAAAAAAGATGATGGTTTAGTTGGTGTTTCAAGACTAGATACTAATATCAAAATGATTTTTAACCTTGCTGGAAATACGCTTATTAACCAACATTCTAATATAAATGAAACAAAAACTATTCTTGAAGATGAAAATCTATGTGAATTTATTGTTTGTTCTGACATTTTCATGACACCAAGCGCACGTTTCGCTGATATTTTGTTACCAGCGGCTTCAGGTTTTGAAAATAATAATATTACCCCACCTTGGCTAGATGGTGACTATGTTTTATACAACAATAAAGTACGTGAACCATTTTTTGAATGTAAGTTTGAATGGGAATGGATTAGAGAAGTTGCAAATAAATTAGGATACCAATCCGCTTTTGATGATGGACATGAATCGGTGGAATCTTGGATAAAAGATTTGTATGAAGAAATGCAAAATGCTAACCCTAACCTATCAGATTATGAAACTTTCAAATCACAAGGTATTTCACGCTGGAAAGAATCCGCACCTTTTGTAGCTTATGAAGAACAAATTAAAAATGATAAACCATTTGCTACACCTTCAGGTAAAATTGAAATTTATTCAAAAACGTTAGCGGATTTAAATAACCCTGAAGAAATTCCAGCGATTCCAAAATATGTACCTTGTGTTGAAGGTCCCTCAGATTCTTTACGTGAAAAATATCCGTTACAATTAATTGGTTGGCATACAAAGCGTAGAACCCACTCCATTCATGATAACAACCCTCTAATGGAAGAAGTTAATCCACAAACATTATGGATTAACCCTATAGATGCTAAAGATCGCGGTATTTGTAACGGCAACCTAGTTAGAATTTATAATGACCGCGGAATTGTTGAAATTAAAGCCGAAGTAACCACTCGAATAATTTCAGGTGTTGTAGCAATGCCACAAGGCGCGTGGCATACGCCAAATGCTGAAGGTATAGACATACGTGGCTGCATCAACGTTCTAACATCAACGCACAAGCCTACGCCTATCGCCAAAGCCAACCCTCAGCACACCAACCTTGTAGAAGTAGTTTTAAAAGATTAAGAGATCAAAAGATTAAGACCTTGGGCTCCGCCCAAACACACAAACTTTGTTAGCAAGTGTGAATGCTCTTGCTATTACGCGGTCAAGCGCGCGTGCGCTTGTCGGGGGGCGAGGCTGAAAGCCCCGCGGTCTTAATCCCTTAACTTTGGTCTTTTGACTTTAATCTTTTGACTTTGGAGGGAAATATGAAGAAAGTTAAGACTATAGATGCAGTTGGTCATACGCTGTGTCACGATGTAACGCAGGTGGTTAAGGATTTTAGGGCTGGCGCACTTTTCAAAAAAAATCATGTGGTTAAGGAAGAAGACATAGAAAAATTATTGTCAGCCGGTAAATATCATTTATATATTTATGAAGTGAATGAAGATATGCTTCACGAGAATGACGCAGCAAAAATTTTATATGAACTATGCGCAAATAAAAAGATGAAATCAAGTGAAGTAAATGAAGGCAAAATAGAAGTTATTGCAGAAATTGATGGATTATTCAAAGTTGATACCAAACGGTTACAAGCTATAAATGAACTTGGCGATATTATTATTGCTACTCGTCATCAGAATACTGTTGTTAAAAAGGGTGATAGGCTTGCTGGAACTAGAGTTATTCCTCTAATAATTCCCAAAGATAAGTTAACTGAAGCAAAAAAAATTGCAGGTAGTAAATCCTTATTTGATATTATGCCTTTTTATTCTTTTAAAGTTGGGGTTATCACTGTTGGAAATGAAATTTATTATGGTCGAATTCAAGATACATTTACATCAGTGATTGAAGAAAAATTAAAAAATTATAATCTCAAAATTGATAAACATGTGGTAGTTAAAGATGATAGTTCAGAAATTAAATCCGCAATACATAAATTTAAAGAAGAAGGTACCAAGCTTATTATTTGTACTGGTGGAATGAGTGTTGACGCGGATGATTTAACGCCAAGTGCTATTGCATCATCTGGTGCTGATATTTTAACTTATGGTACACCTGTGTTATCTGGATCCATGTTGTTAATTGGTTATTTTGAAGATGGTACTCCAATTTTAGGATTACCGGCTTGTGTGATGTATGCAAAAGCGACTAGTTTTGATTTGGTGTTTCCAAGAATTTTAGCAAAAGACAAAATCACAAAAAAAGAGTTATCAACCCTAGGACATGGCGGGCTGTGTTTAAAGTGTCCAGTATGCAGATTTCCACATTGCCAATTTGGCAAATAACTTTCACTTTACAAAAAAAGATTATACTCAATTGCAACTGAAACATTAAAACCTTGGGGCGTTGCTCCAAACCCCACAAACTTTTAAAAAAGCGGTCAAACGCGCTGCGCTTGTCGGGTTAAGGCGAGCCTTGGCTGAAAGCCCAAGGTCTTTATAACTAGTTCATGCGAAATTGACTATATATTGACTTTAAAAAGGTAGGTGTTGTAGTGCCTAAGAAATTACACGAAAATATAGAACTTATCGAATTAGAAGATGCTATTGCCCTACTCGTTAAACACATACAACCTCAAACTAATACAAAAAATGTAAATTTAATGGAAGCTTTAAATCATCATTTGGCTGAAGATATTTTTTCATCATTCCCAGTACCGTCTTTTAATCGCGCAGCAGTAGATGGTTATGCCGTTAAATCTGAATTAACTCAAGGGGCTACAAAAGAAAATCCAGTTAAATTAAAAGTTTTAGCAGAAATAAATGCTGGTGATTTTATAGAAAGTCTTACTTATGAAGAAGGCCAAGTAGTTAGGATTATGACAGGTGCACCTATTCCAGATGGATTTGATTCAGTTATTAAACAAGAAGATACAGATTATGGTGAAGAAGAAGCCCTTATTTTCATGGAAATAAAGCCTTTTACGAATTACGGAAAAATAGGCGAAGATATTTCTGAAGGTCAATTAATTTTAAAAAAATCAACCCGCTTGACCCCTGTTCATATCGGAATACTTGCTAGTCTAGGAGTCTCAAAAGTAGCAGTACTCAAGCCTTTGAAGGTTGGAATTTTTAGTAGTGGTAGTGAATTAGCAGAAATTAACGAGCCTTTAGAGGCTGGACAAATTTATGATATTAACCGTTATGTAATATCGTCTAGGTTAAAGGAAATGAATGTTCAATTAATTTTTTCTCATCTCATTTCGGATAATATCGATATGTTCACAAACTCTATAAAAAATACCATAAATAGTGTAGATATATTAATAACAACAGGCGGAGTTTCAGTTGGTAAAAAAGATATTATGCATGGCGTTATGGCTACTCTAGGTGCTAAACGCCTATTTTGGCGAATTAATATGCGCCCTGGAACCCCTGTATTAGTAAACACTTATACAGAAAAACTTATTTTGAGCTTATCTGGAAACCCTTTTGGAGCACTTACAACGTTTGAGCTACTATTTAGACCGATGTTATCAGCCTTTACAGATTCATCAGCATATCAGTACAAACGCGTAAAAGCAACTTTAATGAACGACTTTCCAAAAGTAAGTGTACAACGTAAATTTATTCGTGCCAGGTATGAGTCAGGACAAGTTTTTTTAATAGACGAAAAACATGAATCATCTGTGTTATCAAGTATGGCAAATTGTAATTGCTTTATTGATATAAAGGCTAACACCCCTAAATTAAAAAAAGGAATGGAGGTTGAAATTATTGAACTCTAATTTTACTCACTTTAATCAAAATGGCGACGCTATAATGGTTGATGTTACAGACAAGGAAGTAACAGAACGTGAAGCAATTGCAAAAGGAAAAATCAAAGTTAATGATATGGTTATACAAGAGATTAAACAAGGCGTTAATAAAAAAGGTGATGTTTTAAGTGTTGCACGTATTGCTGGTATTTTAGCATCTAAAAAAACATCAGAATTAATTCCGCTATGTCACACTTTATTTATTAGTAAATGTAGCATTGATTTTACTTTAAATGAAGGTGAAAAAAGTATAGAAGCGGTTTGCACAGTAAAAACTGCCCAAAAAACAGGCGTAGAAATGGAAGCCTTAACAGGCGTTAATATAGCACTCTTAACAATTTTTGATATGTGCAAAGCTGTTGATAAAACTATGGAAATCACTGGCATACATCTAGCTTATAAATCAGGGGGCAAAGGTGGTTTATTTGTAAATGAAGCCTAAACAGCTTTTAGCTATCAACTATATAATAACTTTGATATTTATTTGTTTGCCTTTCGTAGGATTTGCGACGAGAGGCAATTTTTTTGAAGTTCAAAATTTAGACATAGGATTTGTTTTATCTAGTTTAAGAGTGAGTTTAGTCAGTAGCTTAATTGCCATGCTTATAACCATTATGTTTGGATTACCTGCAGGCTATTATATGGCAAAAGCAGATTTTAAATTTAAGTCTATTTTAGATCTTTTATTTAATTTACCTCAAGTTTTACCCCCTGCTGTTATTGGACTATTACTTTTGATTACTTATGGAAATAATGGATTTATTGGGCGACACTTATCCATACTAGGTATTAGGATGAGTTTTTCAAACTTAGGTGTTATTATGACATTTGTATTTGTATCGTTACCAATATTTATTAAAGGTACAAGTGTTGCTTTTAGTGAAATAGATTCACATTTAGAAGAATCCGCTTTACTACTTGGCGATTCGCCTTGGAACGTATTTCGTAGAATAAGTTTCCCTTTAGCCAAAAAAGGGGTTTTAGTTGCTTTTTTGATGGCGTGGTGCCGTGGAATATCTGAATTTGGTGCTACTATGATGTTTGCAGGAAATTTAACAGGCGTTACACAAACGCTACCCTTAGCCATTTACACAGCACTAGAAACCAACTTCAACAATGCTCTATTTCTAGCCTTCCTTATGTTTATAATTTCCCTAAGCGTTTTAGTTTGCACTCATCTTTTACTGATGAAAAAAGATTAAAGGCTAAAGATTAAGACCGTGGAGGCTCTGCCTCCACACCACCGCAAGCGCAGCGCGCTTGACCGCTTTAAGCATGCGCTTTGCGCATGCGTTTAAAAATTTTTGGCGGAAGTGGCTTTAATTTCTTAAGACCTTGGGACTTTGACACTGCAAGCTTTTTTCAAAACCAGAAACTTTAGGAAATAAGCAAGCACGTATGTGCTTGCTATTACGCGGTCAAGCGCGCGTGCGCTTGTCAGGGGTTTGGGGATGAAATCCTCAAGATCTTCATCTTTTAATCTTTGAATGTTTAAAAAAAGGAATGTAGAAAATGTTTGAGTTTAAATTACGGAAACGAATAAACGAGAAGATTCAAATTGAAGCTGAATTTGAAGCAAAAACTGGAGAAATTACAACGATTATTGGAAAATCTGGTGCTGGAAAATCTAGCATTTTAAATTTGATTGCAGGGCTTATAAATATAGATACAGGTTTTGTAAGATGTGCTGAAAAAGATTACACAGCAACCCCAGTCCATAAACGTAGGTTCGGATATGTGCAACAGCAAAGTTACCTTTTTCCACATTTGAATGTGTTAGAAAATCTAGTTTATAGCGGTGATAATTCTGATTTAGAAAAATATATAGAAATTTTTGAACTAGGTGCGCATTTAACGAAAATGCCAAAACAATTATCTGGTGGAGAATCTCAACGTGTTGCTTTAGTTAGAACGTTAATGAGTAAGCCACAGTTATTACTGATAGATGAAGCTTTTAGTGCCCTTGATTTAAAGTTACGATATAAATTACAAGCGTATTTAAAAACTCTTACAATTCCAACAGTTTTAATTACTCATGATTTAGCTGAAGCTTATGAGCTTAGTGACCAAGTTATTGTAATTGAAAATGGAAAGATAATTGCAAAGGGAAATAAAGAGATTATCAGTAACTATTATGATAAGTTAGAAATATACCCATTAACTGAAAATATGTCAGAAAAAATAAAATTAAGCACAGCGGTTTTAGTGGGTGGAAAAAGTAGACGCATGAATGGCGAAAACAAAAGTTTTATTGTTTTTAAAAATCAAACTTTCTTAAACCGAATTTTAGCAGAAATTAATTCATTTGATGAAACATTTATTTCAGTTAAAGATGAAGAAAATTATAAAGACTATTTTTACCCATTAGTAAAAGATGAAATTATTGATATTGGTGCGATGGGTGGATTATATACCAGCTTGAAATACTGTAAAAATGATTATTTATTCGTTTGTGCTACTGATATGCCTTTAATTAAAAAAGAATTAATTGAATTTATGTTAGAATTTATAACACCTTCATATGAATGCTTTGTAATAGAAGCAGAAGGAAAAGTTCACCCACTTTGCGGAATATATAAAAAATCAGTTATTAGTACAATCGAAAAAATGATTCAGGAAAATAATTATAGATTAATGGATTTATTAAAAAAATCTAAAGTAAAGTATATTCCACTAAAATATAGCTGTTTCGATAAATCTGTAGTAAGTAATATTAATACAAAAGCGGAATTAATAAAATTAAATAAACCTGCTATTTTATGCGTTAGTGGTTTAAAAAATAGCGGAAAAACAACTTTAATCACAAAGTTAATTACTTCATTTAAAGAAGAAGGATATAAAGTCGGAACTATTAAACATGATGGTCACGATTTTGAAATAGACCATGAAGGAACTGATTCTTATAAACACGCTCGAGCTGGAAGTAATAGTACATTAATTTTTTCAGATTCAAAATTTGCATTTATTAAAAAACAAAGAATAGAAAAAGCAGATTTACTTTTAGATTATTTTCACGATATGGACTTGGTTATAATTGAGGGGATGAAGAATTCTACTTACCCCAAAATTGAAGTAGTACATGAAAAATTAGTTTGTGATGAAAATTATCTTATAGCAATCGCAACTTCATCAAATTTATTTAAACATGAAAAAATTAAAACAATTAACCGTAATGATGTGAACGCATTTGTTAAACTTATAAAAAGCGAGGTTTTAAACCAAGATGAAGGATAATTATAAGCGCACTATTGACTATTTACGTTTGTCTATAACTGATAATTGCCAGCTGAAATGTAAATATTGCGTGCCTAATGAAAAATGTATTCCTAGTAAAGATTTATTAAAATTAGATGAAATTATTAAATTAGCTAATGTATTTGCAGATTTGGGGATTCGTAAAATTAAAATAACAGGGGGCGAACCATTACTACATCGTGATATTTTTTTAATAATTTCAAATTTAAAAGCTACCCCTGGTATCGAAGAAGTTACGCTTACTACAAATGGCATTTTACTAGATTCAAAATTAGATGAATTAATATCCGCTGGAATAAATGGTATCAATATTAGCTTAGATACACTTGATGATAAACGTTATAAAGCTTTAACAGGAAAGAATAATTTAAAAGCAGTTTTATCAGGATTAAACAAAGCTGTAAACGCTAACCTTAAAGTTAAAATAAATTTTGTTGTTATTGATTCCTTTAATGAAGATGAAATATTAGATATGGCTAAACTGGCTGAGTCCAAAGAAATTCATATTAGATTTTGTGAGCTTATGCCCATTGGTGAAAAAAATTCTTTAAAAGCTATTCCAGAACAGCAAGTAAAAAAAATATTACAAGAGAATTTTGGCGAACTAATTCCTGTAACCCCCAAAATAGGAAATGGACCTGCTCATTACTTTGATATTAATGGATTTAAAGGAAAAATAGGATTTATTTCAGCAATTAGTAATCATTTTTGTGATGATTGCAATCGAATCAGATTAACTTGTACAGGATTTTTAAAAACTTGTTTATATTTTAATCATGAAGTGAATTTAAAATCTTTTCTACATAATGAAAGTACTGAAAAGTTAGAGGAAGTTATTTTGGAAAACTTAAAACTAAAGCCAAAAGAACATCATTTCAATAAAAAAAATGATGAAAACCGAGAAGAAAAAAGCATGATTCAAATAGGAGGTTAAAATGGCAAAAGTTCGAGCAATTTGTATAAGTGAACGTAAAGGAACAGAAAAAAATTTTGTTGCAGAAGCGGATTTTATTGAAAATCATGGTATTTTAAACGATGCTCATGCTGGTGACTGGCACCGCCAAGTTTCATTATTAGCATATGAAAAAATTTCAGATTTTAATAAACAAGGTGCAAATGTAGTAGATGGAGCTTTTGGAGAAAATTTAGTTATAGAAGGCATAGATTTAAGTGCGTTATCAATTGGTACTAAATTAAAATGTAATGATGTAGAGTTTGAATTAACTCAAATTGGTAAAGAGTGTCATAATCATTGTTCGATTTATTATAAAATGGGCAAATGTATTATGCCAAAGTATGGTGTATTTGCTAAAGTTGTTATAGGTGGAAAAATTAGGGTGGGAGATGGAATTAATTTTGAAATCTAAATTTAGAAAAATTAGGTTTTTACAAGTATTCATTATATTTTTAGTTTTAGCTGGATGTACAACAAACTCAAACCAAACGGAGTTATTTGTATCTGCCGCTTCTTCTCTGCAAGAAAGTTTAACTGAGATCGCTAATATATATATGTCAGAGAATCCGACGGTAAATATTAATTTAAATTTTGCTGGTTCTAATGTTTTGCAAAGGCAAATTCAAGAAGGTTTTGAAGTGGATGTTTTTTTGTCCGCTCATAAAACTCCATACCTTGAGCTTAGAAATGTAGGATTGGTTGCACCAGGAGAAATATTTGCACGTAATGAATTAGTATTAGTATCTAGTAGTGAGCGTGTACAATATTTTTATGATATTGCTAACAAGGGAGTATCTTTAATTTTTGCTAATGAATCTGTTCCAATAGGAATTTATACAGCAGAAGTTATAAACGCTGTCGATCAAAACCACGCTGGTTTTAAATATGCAGTAATTAACAATGTTATAACAAGAGGTGAAAATGTGCGCCAAGTTTTGCTTCAAGTTAGTTTAGGTGAAGGCGAGGCCGCTTTTGTTTATCGTACAGACGCTATTGCGTCGGACTCTGATAATTTAACAGTGATAGAATTGCCTGAACAATATCAAATTATTAATGAGTTTTATTTGGCGTTAGTTACTCGTGGAGAAATAAAAGAAGAAGCACGTGATTTTTTTGAATTTGTTTTATCTACAACTGGTCAGGAGGTTTTACAAAGTCATGGATTTAAGTAAATTAACCGCTAGTATTATTACAACGTCCGATTCTAGGGCTTTAGGTAGTGGAAAAGTAGATGAAAGTGGTGCAATTATCCGAGAAATGCTTAAATTAGAAGGCTATGAAGTGGTTGATTATAAATTAATTTCAGATGATTTTGATGAAATTAAAAATAATTTGATTAGAGTTTGCGAACAAAAAATTGATTTGGTTTTAACAACTGGTGGAACAGGGCTATCACCACGTGACCAAACACCCGAAGCAACAAAAGCTATTATAGAAAAAGAAGTTCCAGGGATTAGTGAAGCTATGCGTTATCATAGCTTACAAATTACACCACGGGCTATGCTATCCCGTGGAATTTCTGGAATACGTAACAAATCTTTAATTATTAATTTACCTGGTAGCCCTAAAGCTGTTCGCGAAAACTTAGCATATATTTTACCTACGCTTTCACATGGTCTAGCTGTACTGCGTCAAGAAGTTGCCGAGTGTGGCAAAAATTAAAGATTAAGACTTTGAGGCTTTAACCCTCAAGGTCTTAATCTTTTTATTTATTACTATTTTATACGAAATCGACTATAAATATTCACGCAATTTAATTAAATCTTGGTCATTTGGCAATAATTTTAGTAATTCACTATGTTTATGCCTTGCTTCTTCTATATAATTAGACTCCAATAAAAATGCAATTCTTAACTTCTCAAATACTACCCATCCATCTGAATTTTGAGTCACATCACAACAAAGTTGACCAACATCACAAAACTGCACCATTTGCTCATCTGGAATTTCACCTTGAAAGTTAAGCAACCATTTTTCAACTGGTATAAATAATTTCACGCTATATGAGTAAAGAGCTTCAGAATACTCACTTCTCTCTTGTTTTACAAGGCGTACAGTGTGCTCTTGAGTGAAAATATGGACTATAGCAGATAATTTTTCTTGATTAGACGCTTTGGAATTTAACAACACTCCTAGTGTATCTAATGTATCGTTTACGTATACAACCTGTATAAATAATGAATTTTGCGGTGATATCTCACCACATTTTTCTTCCAAAAATGAAATGTTGTTATCTAGCAACCAACCAGCACGATAAATACGATTTGTCTGCAATGAAGAACTTTCACTAATTGGATTCACATAGTAACGGTGAAGGACTTTAGGGCTAATCCCCACACGGTCACAGTACCTTAGCGTCATAAAAATAAATTCTGTATCACCACGATATTCAGGTCTTGCTAAAACATCAAATGGCAAAGCCTTTATTACATTCATTTTAATGAGTTTTCCCCAAATTGGACGCATAAACTGATGATATTCCGAGTACTTACTTCCAAAAGTATCTCCAGTTATTATTAAATCAGATGATGTAGCCCGAAAATGTTGAATTTGATTCGTTGTAGCGTTATAAAACTCGCTAGAGCAAATTGCCATATCTAAGCATCCATCATGCGCAAATTTAATCATTTCTGCTAAAAAATTTGGCATATATTCATCATCAGAATCTAAGTTACACCACCACTCACAATCAATTTTATCTCGAATTGTTTCTATTGAGCGGTAGTGTTTTTGAACAGGATCAATACCTAATTCATTTTCATATAAAATGGAATGAATGCGATTGTCCTGCTTTACATATTCTTCTATAATCCCACGCGTCCCGTCAGTACTAGCGTTATCTGCGATGTATAAAATAAAATTATTATATGTTTGATTTAATATGCTATCAATAGCTCGTTTGAGTGTTCCGTTTACTTCACCATTATAGCATTGTATATAAATACCAACCTTATCTTCCATAAGTAATTAGCCCCTAATCAATAATTATATCTTTAGGATTTTTCAAGAACTTTCTAGTCATAGAGTATATCTCATTAACACTCACACCACTTCTAATCTCTTGAATTTCATCCCTTGTCAATTGCTGTGCTGCATAAATTCTCTTTTCATATTTCGGATCATGATATCTGCATGCAGATGGCAAAGCATCCAGTAATTCAATAAATTTCATACGCAAATCATCAATTGACAAATCTGTATCTAATATAGAAAATGATGCATTTCAAATTTGTAAGTAGTTCAATTCGTGGAATTAATGGCTTAGGAATTAAAGTCATTAGTTACCTCCGTCTACCAATGCATACATTACAGTCTCACCATTATGATTTGTGTAATGACGCAGAAAAAACCTGTACTTATTAGAGTAAAGCTTCATAATCTGTGGTAATTCATATATATCTTCTGGCTTGTGGTAAACACAAATAGCTAATTTAGCGCAATTTTTAGAAATTATATCCTTAGCTCCAATTAACGCTTGCTTTTCTGCTCCTTCAATATCCATTTTAATAAAAGTTGGAGGTTGCTTGTCTTTGAAATAGACATCCAAAGAAGTTGCCTGAACAAATTCTAATGAATCCTCCATCACTTTAGACGATCCTTCTAATCCCTGTGCAAAATTTAGTTGCATTACAGAATCCCATAGTGCCATTTGCGAAAGCTCTACATTGTTGATATTTAATAACTTATCAGTTGCTTTTGCAAAATTTTTAGAATCTGGTTCAAATCCATAATACTTTAAATGTTTATCTTTTGTTAAATTCATGAGTATTTGTGCCGTGTCGCCTGTAAACATTCCTGCATCCACAAAAACTTCATTCACGCCAAGATTTATTATGCCATTTTCAAAATACTGAGGGCTACAAGACCTAATATTATTAAAAAATGGTAATGTGAGCGGCGATGCAAGCTGTTCCAAACGTGCAAGAACAATACTTTTAGATAGTTCATCATCAAAATGTTCATACGCCCAAGCATATCCATCTTCATGCTCGTTGATATCCGCAATCATAGTATTAAACGCAGAAAAATTTACTGACATTTGATATTCTGAAAGTCCAAGGGCAATTAATTGTTCACATATTTCATTGAAATAGGTATCAGACGTAATTATTATGTTTGCTGTTTTATAACTTCTGGCAAGCTCATCTGGCGATATAATTGGTAAGCCAAATAATCCTGCTGTACCGTGTTTATAAGTGTCTGCGAAGCATTCGACTTGTACATTTCGTGAAATCAAAAATTTAGCTATATCTTTACCAACCTCACCATATCCATATAAAATTATGGGTTGCGAAGATAGTTTTTGTATTAATTGATCAAACTGACGCAAATGATTACCGGATGATAACCTTGATTTAATTTGCGCCAGCTCAAAACTGAATTTTTCCATTCCTATTATCTCCTCAATAATTACATAACCCAAGGTACATCATCTGTGTCATGCAATTTTAGAATATCAATACCATAATCTTGATAATGCTTTATCTGCTCAAAAATTTCATCGCTGTATAAGAAATTACAAATCAGAATACAATCAGGACGAATATCTAAAATTGCATCAGGAGAGTAAATTTCCATATCACCGTTTTGTGTTCCCCATAGCTTTGGATTGCTATCAAATGCTACTTTTTCAAACCCAGATTCATCTACTAAATTGAAAAATTTTTTGTTGCAAGTCGATGTATATCCTCCGCCTGGATAAAATCCAATTTTTTTATAACTTTTGTTACCTAACAATGAATTTAAACGCTCTTTACGCGCTTTTAGAGAATAAGAAGTTTTCATAATTCGAGTATAGGTGTCATCTAGAGCATCCATAATTTTTAAATTTTGGGTGCATTTCTTCTCACATTTTCCACAGCGTATACATGGGTTTTCTGGTGTATCTGGTATGATTGAAAAGTCATTAGACAGCTTCTTAAACATCCAGATATTTTTACACAATTCAGGCTCAGATTGTCTATAATAAGGGGCAGGTTCAAACAGTAAGTTGTTGCGACTTTGCATATATTCGTACACTGGTATATTAACTGGACACCCATCGCAGTAGTGGCAACCCGTACAAAAGCTTTCGAGGGTTTTTAGCTTAGCATTTACACGCGTAATACGTTTAGTGTCATTTTCAGTATTTTCATCTACAAACGCTGAATAATTTTCTTCGAATTCCTCTATAGAGGATGGGCCTGCAAGCACAATATCTACTCCAGGCTGCGACGCTACAAAGCGCAGAGCCGCTTGTACAGTGTTGTTTTCCTGTTCATTTCGCACAAATGCAAAATAGTCTCTATTTTGTGGTATTATACCTCCGCCAAGTGGATTCATTACTACAACTCCCACTCCATAGTCCTGTGCCACATCAAGAACAGAGTTCATATGAGCACTGTTAAGTAATGAATACGATAGAGTTACAGCCTCGAACATACCACTAGCTATGATGCGCTTAATATCTTGAATAGGTGCGTGTGTCGAAAATCCAATATGATCGATTAAACCCTCACGTTTACATTTATCAGCACCTTCATATATACCACCTTTACGCATTATTTCTTCAAAATCAAAATAGCTAGTAATATTCCAACAAATAAAATGTGTCGCACGATTTATTCCCATTGCTGTTAACGAGCCTTCAACTCTACGTATAGTATCATCAGATGTAAAATCCATTCCTAATTGAGATTTCACAGTAACATCAAATGGTTGCGATGTAAGCTGAAATGCTCTTTTCAGTACTGAATGTGACATACCACGAGAATATGTATGACTAGTGTCAATATATTTTACTCCGGAATCTAATGCGTGCAAAACAAGGCGAGCAGAGCGTTCAATGCCTTCTAAATCATCAACTCCACTAACATTAAAATGATTCGTACCAAACCCTAGAGGGAACTTATACTCAAAAATTCCCATCGCATTACTCCTCCTTTAACTGCTCTGCTGGATGGAATCGTGCTGAATAATTTATGCTAAACCCAGAACAATATTTACATGAAGTCATTGGCTCCGAGGCCAATTTAGAGGCCTTGTCCTTTTTTTGCTCCAACGTTAGAGAAGTGTCGAATAAATCAACAAATTCATTATCTTTGGCGGAAAAAAAACCTAAATCTGACCCGAAAGAAGAATTTGAACACCTATGTAACTGACCCTTAAATACTAGCAAATTTTTATAATTAGCATTGTGGCAGTCAGTAACCATTTGTTTTAGCCACGCTTTTGTATAACCTCTATACTCGGAAATATCCCCTAAGTCAATCCAGCCTCCGCAATATGGTTCTTCACCGCAGTACATATTTATGCGCAGCTCAATCCCATTGTCTGCTAGAAGTTTTTTTATATCCCAAGTTCGCACTGATAATTCATCACCATAGTGATCAACCACTATTTGTAACTTACCATTAGATGCCTTTATTAAATCAACAATACGTTGGTCAGGCATGAGTGTTCCATTTGTGAATATTCGAAGTTTGCTAAACTGATTTTGATACTTTAAAACGTCCTCACATATTTCATATAATTGTTCATGTAACATTGGTTCCCCGCCTGTAACCGTTACATCTTCAATATAATCATATATCTGAAATGTAGCGGCAACCTCACGTGCAACTTGCTCAAATGTAGCCGTATAATGACGTTTCATCTTTTTATACAGCGGTGTATAATCCGCACATAACTTACAATTTAATGTACATGGAGTTAGAATTTGTATTCCTAATTGTTTTTCAGTGAGCATCTTAAACCTCCTATATTTGTTGTTCTGCTGCTGAATAGCGTTTAGTATCATCTGACGTACCTGCATCCCCACTACAATAATCACAAGCTGATATGGATTTAGCATTGGCAATTCTTTGGAATTTTGCACGTTTTTCTGCTATAGTTGTTTCGTCAAATAAATCAATATAATCATTGTAATTGCCTGGTAGCAGCCCAAGCTCCATACCACGCTGACTTCTAGTACACCAATGAACTTTGCCATCACGTGTACGCCAATTCCCTTTGAGCATACTCGTAACGGAACAAGACTTAAATGTATTTTCAAGTTCATCTGTCGTTCTGCTGTGTAACTCCCACTTGCCAAAATCGACCCAACCATCAAATGATTGGTTTTCGCCATAGTATTTTTCAATTTTACATTTCACGCCACTATCAAGCAAAAGTTTTGAAATTGCTTGCTCACGTTCAGGATCTATACCATATTGCGAAAGTTGAACAACAATTTTATCTTTTCCTCGCACAATTGTATCAAGAAGTTGAGGTTTGATAGGGATTGTGCTATTTGTAAAAAGCATTAATCGGTCGAATTTATCTGAATACAACATGGCCAAGTCTATGAGCTCTGTAAGCTTTGGATGCAAAAATGGTTCACCCCCACCAGTTAGGTGTAGAGTTGTAACGTGATCTGCCACTGAAAAAAACGAATCAAGTATGGAGCGCGCCTCTATAGAAGTCATGTCGGGGAATGGTTTATTTTGTGGCACATATTCACAACATAGTTTACAACGTAAATTGCACCGTGTAGTTATAACAAGTGAAAATTTATTTATTTTCAACATATTCAAGTAACCATTTCCTTTCAAAATCAAGTATGTATGGACTATTTAGAAATTCTTTATAATGTTTAGAAAGCTCGTTCTGCATTTCAGTAAAATAAACTTTGCAATCAGACAAATTGTAGCAATCTATCTTATTAATCATGGAGATTTGAAATGACCAGTTAAAATAATTCCAATATCCAGTGTTATTCGGAAATTTTTCGTTCAACCAATTTGCGCGATTGCGATATACATCAAGATAATCATTGAGATACTGAGCAGTAATCATTCCATATGAAGTTGTTGCAGATGAGTTATTATTTTCGTGCCTGACAACGTTGTACTTTGGTAACCCATATGATACTATTTTGTCTGCACCCGCTATTACCTTATACATCAAATGAATATCATCATAAAGCCCTTCATTTGGAAAACGTAGCTGCTCAAATAGATTTCGACTAAGTAGCTTGGTAGGGAATCCATTGTTGTATCGTTTACGCAATAGTAATTCTATAATTGCAGTTTCAGGGCTCATAACAAGCGGATTATCTGCAATTCCTACCAGAGAATGCGTATCGTTTTCCCATTTTTTCGCTCCGCAAATTGCAATATTTGCACTATTATCCATAGCTAACTTGTACAAGAATTCAAGAAAATCAGGTTCACAAAAATCGTCATCATCAATAAACGTAACCCACTCCCCACGTGATGCATCAAGTCCAGCATTACGCCCACTACCGATGTTACCACGCTCCCTGTGAATCACACGAATACGGCAATCTTTTTTAGCATACTCATCAGCAATTACTCCACTACGGTCTTTGCTCCCATTATTAATAATAATAAATTCAAAATCATGAAATGTTTGAGCTAGAATAGATTCTATGGCTCGCGAAACGAAGTGTTCTCTATTGTACGTTAGCATAATAACTGAAATCAAAATTTTATCTCTCCCCTTTATCATAAAAACTATCATGAAAGATTATTGACAAAAGATTCAATAATCTTCATGTCATTTTACTTATTGTATCACTATTTCAGAATTTTGCAAATTACGTTCACATCACTTTGCTTACATCATCATAAAAAATCAAAAAACGCCCTAACCTCCACCAGATGGGGGTTAGGGCGTTTTTATTCCGTGTAGCATTATACATACTGAACAATCTTAATCCTTTAAGGTATTAATTTCTTTATATCGTTTTCATCAAAATAATAATCACTATTGCAAAAATGACAATGTATATTTGCGCCTTTGTCTTCCTCTAATATGCTTTTTAACTCCGCTACTCCAACACTAACAAGGGCTTTTTGCGTTTTTTCCCTTGAACAATTACAACTGTATTTAACTGGAAGCTTCTCATATATTTTCACTTCATTCTCACCAAAAAGTATTTTAAGTATACTTTCTGGATCGTTTCCTTCTTCAAGCATAGTAGTCATAGCTGGTAATGTAGTTAATCTTTGTTCTAAATGAGAAATTATTTCTTCATCAGCATCTGGCATTAGTTGTATAATAAAGCCACCAGCTTGTTTCACTGTGTAATCTTTATCTACAAGCACTCCTAACGCCACCGAAGAAGGTGTTTGTTCACTTTTTGCAAAATAGTACGTTAAATCTTCTGCTATTTCCCCCGACACAATAGGTATTTGACCTGAAACTGGTTCTTTTAAACCTAAATCTTTTGTAATCGTCATTGTACCAAAACCTACAGCTTCACTAACATTTAACTTACCATTTTCTTTAAGCGGTATATCTACAATAGGATTATTAACATAACCTTTAACGTTAGAATTATTATCTGTAGTAACTACCATACCACCTAAAGGACCATCGCCTTTTGCAGTTATTGTAATAATATCTGTATCATTTTTTAGCATGCAACCCATCATAGCTGTACCTGTTAAAAGCCTACCAAAAGCCGCTGTCACTACAGGCGACGTTTTATGTATTTCAAATGCCTGATTAACCATTTCTTTTGTTGTAGCTACAAAAACTCGAACGCTACCATCTCCTGCTGTTGCCCTTATTATATAATCTTCCATAATCTCCCCCTACATTTATTTCGTAATTTCTTTAGCTATGAATATCAATCTTTGGCTATCGTTTTTTGGCGCATCAAAAGTAAATGCGTCATATACATTCAAAAACTCCAAACCTGAATCTTTAATTAAACTTATTATATCTTCTTGCTTATATGCTTTTTGGTAATGGCATTCTTCATATCTTTTATAATCACTTTTGTTATCATCTTTTATAAAAATATTTGTATAGTATTCGTTTAACATTTCATCTTCATAATAATAGTTTTCCCATATATACGCCGAATCTTCTTCTGTAGCTGAAAAAGTTTTATCTGCTAACTCATGTTTGAATTTATACTCTGTATTTATATCAAATATAAATAACCCATTTGGATTTAAATAATTATTAACCAATTTAAAAACCTGTAAAACTTCTTCTTTTTCCAAAATATAATTTAAACTGTCACACATACAAATACAAGCATCTACAGTTCCATACAATTCAAAATCGCGCATATCTTGATTTAAAAATAAAATATTTTGGTTAGTTTCTTGTGCCTTTTCTCTAGCTTCTATTAACATTTCTTCCGAAACATCTACGCCTATCATGTCATAACCTTTATCTTGCATAAGTGTTGTAATATTGCCTGTGCCACAACCAAGCTCTAGCACTAAATTCGGCTTCAGCTCATATTTTTCAAAAGTGCTTTCTATATAATCCACCCATGTATCATATGGAATTTCGTCCATAAACAAGTCATAAACTCTTGCCAAATTCTTGTATATTTCCATAGGTACCCTCCAAAGTCAAAAGATTAAGACGTTGGGGCTATTCGCCCCAAACCCCAACAAGCGCAGCGCGTTTGACCGCTTTTTTAGCATGCGCTTTGCGCATGCGTTTTAATTTTTGGTCAAGCTTTTTCTAAAAAGCTTGTGGGTTTGGGCAAAGCCCAAAATCTTAAGTCTTAATAGAATAAATATTAAAAATCAAGACGTTGGGGCTATTCGCCCCAAACCTCAACAAGCGCAGCGCGCTTGACCGCTTTTTTAGCATGCGCTTTGCGCATGCGTTTTAATTTTTGGTCAAGCTTTTTTTAAAGCTTGTGGGAAATTGCGGTATACCGCAATGAGCAAAGCCTAAAGTTTTAATAGAATTATAACAAAGCAACGGCATAGCCGTTGCTAAAACCCGCGGTCAAGCGAGCGTGCGCTTGTCTGGGGTGGTGGGGATGAAATCCCCACGGTCTTAGTACTTTGTATTGGCTTTATACTCCGAAACGCATGAGATAACATTAACTTTATTCTGTTTAGTTGGTTTACCTCACTTGCTCCAGGGTCGTAATCTATAGCTACTACATTAGAAATAGGATACCTTCTTTTTAATTCTTTTATTACACCTTTGCCAGTTATGTGGTTTGGTAAACACCCAAAAGGCTGTAAACAAAGTATATTACTTGCACCTTCTTCGATAAGCGCAACCATTTCAGCAGTTAAAAACCAACCTTCACCAGTTTGATTGCCTAGAGATACTATAGGTGCAGCTAAATCACCCATCAATCTTACATCTTTCGGTTCATGAAACCTTGTACTATTTTTTAAAGCATTTTTTAAGTGGTGTTGGTAAAACTCTAAACTTTTAATTCCCATATCGGCAAGTATAGTCTTACTTTTTTTAGTTCCTAAGTATTTTTCTTTATAAGTAGTGTTATATAAACTGTATAATAAAAAATTCATGAGATCTGGTACTATAACTTCAACGCCTTCTTTTTCAAGGAAATCAACTATATCATTATTAGCTGTAGGATGAAACTTAATAAGTATTTCTCCCACCAGCCCTATTTTAGGCTTTTGCACATACGTCAAAGGTAAATTATCAAATTCATTTACAATGTCATATATATTTTGTCTATATTCTTTTAAGCCTCCTTTTCTTACAGAAGCCTTACATACACCTAACCACTTTGCATAAAGTTCATTTGCTGAACCCTGTATTTTTTCGTATGGTCTCACCCTATAGAGAACTCTCATTAATAAATCGCCATATACTATGGCTTGCATAGATTTATTTACAAGGCTAGGAGTGTACTTCATTCCTGAATTTTTTTCAGCTCCTCCAACATTTAAGCTAACAACTGGTATATGTGAAAAACCCAATTTTTTAAGTGCTTTTCTGATAAAAGCAATATAGTTAGAGGCTCTGCAACCTCCACCAGTTTGACTTATTAGTATAGATAAATTATCTGTGTCATACTTACCACTTTTTAGAGCAACAATTATTTGACCTACAATTATAACTGAAGGATAGCAAGCATCATTATTAACATACTTCAAACCTACGTCTACAGCACCTTTATCATGTGCTGGTAGTACTTCTATATTATACCCTGAAGAAGTAAACGCTTCCCTAATAAGTTCAAAATGTATAGGTGCCATTTGTGGGCAAAGAATTGTATGATTTTTTCTCATTTCCTTAGTAAAAGGAACTTTTTGCATGACTCTAGGTTTAGGTGTAGTAATATTTTTTTGATCTCTGCCTTGCCTCTCTTTAATAGCTGCAAATAAAGACCTAATACGTATTTTGGCTGAACCTAAATTACTAATTTCATCTATTTTTATTAAAGTGTATATTTTGCCCCAATTAGAAAGTATAGCGTGAACTTCATCTACTGCAACCGCATCTAATCCACAACCAAAAGAATTTAAATGTATAAACTCTAAATTTTCAGTACGTTTAACAACATTTGCTGATGCATATAATCTCGAATGATACGTCCACTGATTTATAACCTGTAATGATTCATTATCTTTATCAAGATGCGCTACACTATCTTCTGTAAGTATAGCTACGCCATAACTACTGATAAGTTCTGGTATACCATGATTAAGTTCAGGGTCTATATGGTAAGGACGACCTGCAAGCACTACGCCTTGCATACCCGTTTCATCTAAAATTTTTAATATTTCCCTACCTTTATCTTTTATACCTTGTGAAAAATTATTTTGTTCTTCCCAAGCCATAGTGCACGCGGACAAAACCTCTTTTTTAGGAATATCTGCAAATTCTTCTACTAATCTTTTAAATAAAGAGGCTTTATCCCCTATATTTAAAAATGGGTTTCTAAAGTCTATATTTTTTTCTTTAAGTTCTTCCACATTATTTTTTATATTTTCTGGATATGAAGTAACCACGGGACAATTAAAATTATTTTCCGCACTTTGTACTTCTTTTCTTTCATAAACAATAGATGGATAAAAAATAAAATTCACACCATCATCTATTAATTCCATTATATGACCATGTACCATTTTAGCAGGGTAACATATAGAATCACTTGGTATAGAAGATATTCCCTTCTCATAAATATTTCTGTTAGATTGTGGTGAAAGTTTAACGCTGTAGCCGAGCTGTGTAAAAAATGTGAACCAAAACGGATAATTCTCATACATATTTAGTACTCGTGGGATACCTACAACGCCATATTTAGCATCACTTTCTTTTAAAGGCTCATATGAAAATAATCTTTTATATTTATAGTCAAATAAATTCGGAACATTTTCATTAGCTTTTTCGCTACCAATCCCTCTTTCACAACGATTACCAGTTACAAATTTCCGACCCTGCGAAAAACTATTTATAGTTATTCGGCAATTATTATTGCACTTTTTGCATCTACCGAAAGATGTTTTTATTTTTAAGTTACTTAGCTCTTCCTGTGAAATAAGAGTTGTACTAAATTTTTGTTTATATCTATCTCTAGCTATTATAGCGGATCCAAACGCACCCATAAGACCAGATATATCTGGTCTTATGGCTTGTTTACCACCTATAATTTCAAAAGCACGTAGTACAGACTCATTGTAAAATGTACCACCTTGAACTACAATTTTTTTACCCATATCTTCAGGATCTGTTATCTTTATAACTTTTTGGAGCGCGTTTTTTATTACGGAATATGACAACCCAGCGGATATATCCATGACTTCTGCGCCTTCTTTTTGCGCTTGTTTAACTCTGGAATTCATAAACACTGTACACCTAGATCCTAAATCTATCGGATTCTTTGCAAAAAGTGCCACTTTTGCAAAATCTGGTGTTTCAAAGCCAAGAGACTTCGCAAAAGTTTCTATAAAAGAACCGCAACCAGCAGAACATGCTTCATTTAATATAACATCTTCTACAACACCGTTATTTATACGTAAACACTTCATATCTTGTCCGCCAATATCCAGTATAAAATCAACTTCAGGTTCAAAAAATGCAGCCGCTTTATAATGTGCTATTGTTTCAATTTCTCCTAAATCTACTTTGAAAGCCGATTTAACTAAAGCTTCACCATATCCTGTAGTACACGAATTTCTTATTATAATACCTGTATGTAAATTTTTAAAAAGTGATAATAACGCATTCGTTATAACCTCTATAGGGTTACCTTCATTACTTGAATAAAAAGAATATAATATCTCGCCTTTTGGAGTTATAAGTACAATTTTTGTAGTCGTAGAACCAGCATCTATCCCTAAAAAAGCATCTCCATTATAGTTTTTTATATCTAAACGAGTAGTTTTGTTATTTTCATGTCTTAGTTTAAATGCCTTATATTCTTCTTCGTTTTCAAAAAGTGGTGGAATCCTGCTTATTTGACTTTCATCTTTCTTGATTTTTTCTAAATTTTCTAAAATATTTTCAAATGTAGTTTTCTTTTTTTGTGAATTATAGGCCGCACCTAAAGCCGCAAAAAGTTGAGAATTTTTTGGTAATATTATATTATCTTGTTCAAGTTTTAAAACATCCGCAAAACGACTTCTAAGCTCTGAAAGGAAATGTAGCGGTCCTCCTAAGAGTGCTACATTTCCTTTTATAGGTCTACCACATGCAAGCCCGCTAATAGTTTGATTAACAATAGCTTGAAATATTGAAACAGCTAAATCTTCTTTTGCTGCTCCTTCATTAACAAGAGGCTGTATATCACTTTTCGCGAAAACACCACATCTAGCCGCTACTTGATATATGGTAGTATAATTTTTAGCTAATTCATTAAGTCCTGTAGCATCCGTTTGTAGTAGTGAGGCCATTTGGTCAATAAAAGAACCTGTACCTCCAGCGCAAATACCATTCATACGCTGTTCTAAACCATTTGTCAGATATATAATTTTAGCGTCTTCTCCACCTATTTCTATAACTACATCTGTCTCTGGTATTAGCATCTGGGTGGCTGATGAAACAGCAACAACTTCTTGTATAAAATCAGTACCTATCCAATTAGCTAGAGAAAGTCCACCCGAACCAGTTACCATCATACTGAATGTAATATCGCCTAAACTTTCTTTCGCCTCATTTATGACATTTATAAAAGTTTTTTTTATATCGGAAAAATGCCTTTGGTATTTTTCAAATATTAAGTTGTTCCTACCATCAACAACAACTAGTTTTATAGTAGTAGAGCCTATATCAACTCCTAATCTATAGTCCATTTAAATCTTCCCTTCAGGCATATCTTGATTAAGACCGCTGTTTTAAAAGTTTTTATCTTTTAATTTTTCAATCATAGTTTAAGTTAAGTCTCGCAACAATAACATTACAAAAAAATGAAAGCGTTGATATTTGTACTGGTATCATCATAAGTGTTGTTGTGACTCTACCTGGCAACATTACCATAATACCTACATCTAGCATCATATATAACCATACAGTGTTAAGTATCAATTGAATTAGAGATACAGATATAACAGATAAAGAGATATTAAAGATTTTTTTTGATTTCTCATACAAAAATAAGCCATAAACTGCCCCACTAATAGCGGCAGTGAGTGTAAACCCTGGAAAAAAACCCTGTGGTGGTGGAAAAAGAAAAACACCTATAAGATTAGCCGCAGTAGCTGCAATTGCACCATATATCGGTCCAAATAATACTCCTGTAAGAGCCAGTGGTAAAAATTGAAAACCTATTCTAATTGTTGGCAAGTTAATAGCAAGCATTCTAGTTAGAATAATTTGTAAAGCAATAAATAAGCTTATCATTACTAGCTTTTTAACATTCATTGTTCCCATAATACAACCCCTTTTTTAAAGATTAAAACCGTGGGACGCTGTTCCACCCCCATTGCGATATATCGCAATTTCTTCGGGGTTTCACCCTTGACCCTTTTAAAGAACGCGCTCTGCTAAAGTTTTTTGCACCGCTTTTTTACAAAAAAGCGGTTGGATTTGAGCAAAGTCCAAGGTCTTAATGTTTTATACCTTAACTAAGCCCGAAATGATCCCTAACTTCACCAATGTAATATAGTGAACCAAAAGCACAAATAACTTCATCAGATGAAATAGTATTAATTGCTTCATTAATGGCATCTCCTACAGAATCAAAGGCTTGTACATTTTCATGATAAATTTTTATAAATTCTGCCAAATCTTCTGACTTCATTCCTCGCGGTGTATTTTGGGGTGTTACCGTGAAAAATTTACTAGCAAATGGAATAAATTTTAATAACATAGCTTCATACTCTTTATCTTTTAGTACACCAACTATAAAAATGAATTTTTTGTTTTGAAGCAAATTTTTTAAATTTTTTATTAGATTGTCTGTACCTTGAATATTATGTGCTCCGTCTAATATAAAAAGAGGTTCGCGGTTAACTATTTCTAGCCTTCCAGGCCACTTTGCCTTTAAAAGGCCAGTTTTTATGGCTTCATCTGTTATTTTGAAACCATTATCAGCCAGCACATTTATCGCTTTAATTGCTACTGCAGCATTTAATATTTGATGCTTACCAAGCATTGATATTTTTATATTTTTTAAGCTTTCAAAATCGAAAATTTGCCCATCTAGTCCGCTATGATTTTCTACAATACTTTCTGCACTAACCTTATGTAGTGTAGCATTTTTATTGCTACAAACCTTTTCTATTACTTCTATCACTTCTTCACATTGCGGATAAACAACTACTTTACCGTTTTGTTTAATTATTCCAGATTTTCTAGTAGCTATTTCTTCTAAAGTATTGCCTAGTAAATCCATATGGTCATAGCTTATAGTCGTTATTACAGAAACTTGCGATTTTTCTATAACATTTGTAGAGTCTATGTCCCCACCTATCCCAACTTCAAGTACTACTATATCGCAATTATTTTCTTTGTAATATATAAACGCCATGGCTGTTAATATTTCAAACTCTGTAGGATGCTCATGCCCCTCATTTTGCATTTGACTTATTTTTTCTTTTATAATAGTTAATATTCTAGCTATACTTTCATTTTCAATTTCTGTATCATTTATTTTTATTCTTTCACTAAACCTTTGTATGTATGGTGAAGTAAAAAGCCCTGTATTATAGCCAGCTTCTTTCAAAATATTAAATACAAACGAAGCTATAGACCCTTTTCCATTTGTGCCTGCTATATGAACATATTTTAGGTCTTTATGCGGATTACCAAGAAACTCTAATAATGTCTGTATTCTTTGCAAACCTAATCTACTTCCAAATTTATACGTACCATGTAAATAATCCATTGCTTCTTTGTAATCCACATCAAAACCTCCTAATTTTCTTCTTCCTTTTTCCAAACATCAGCTTTAATAACAACAACCTCTGAGTCTTCTATAGACTTTTCGCCAACTTTTTCAAACTGAATTGAATATTCTTCCTGAGTATCATTTTTATCATCTCTAAAAAATATAAAATCTTTTGGTTCTAATATATAATTTAAAACCTCGATATCTTTACTACTATTAACTTTGATTTTTATCTTATGACCTAAACAATAAAAGCCTGTTAATTTTTTTACATTGAAATTTATTTTATCCTTAAATGCTAATGGCTCAAAACCTCCAGCATATTCTTTTTTATATATCAAATTCAAATCTACACATTGCCCAAAAGCTTCTGTTTCCCAGTCCCCTTTGAAAAAATCCTGACTAAATCTATCTAAAGTGACTGTGTGAAACCCTTCATGTGATAGCTTCATGTCACCTTCTAAGAGCATAATATCTCTCATATATCCTTTGAATTTTGCTAAAGTTGAGTGCTCCAGATTAATGTTAGATGTAGATATTCTAAAATCAAAATCTCTATCTGACTCTATAGAGGTTCTTGGATAAATATATAATTCTGTTGAAGTCCCTCCAGACCAAATATAGCTATTACACTGATACTGTTTCTTGAAATCATATATAATTTGTGGGTTATTAGATTTAGATTTTGGTTTAAATCTTTCTGGTTTTGGCGCGAACATAGATCTATTTACAACTACTGCAATAATTATTCCTACAATTGTATCTATAGTTCTATTTATAGAATAGTGTGCTGGTGAACCTTCTATGGATCCTATAGCTATAATAAGAAAAACAACACATCCTATAGTGATACTGTTTCTTAGATTCATCAAATTACATATATATATATATACTACTACGCCAATCGCACACAAAAACAGGTATGCAATAGGCTGTATTTCTGTAATACCTGAGTACACAAAAGCTATTCCAAATAAAGCGCCCAAAATCGTACCTATAGCACGATTGATACCTTCTTTAACAGATTTCTCCACGCTATCTTGCATACACATTAAAATAGCTATAGCCGCAAAAGTCACGCCTTCTCTATTTATATAATTATAAAACAGTAAGCAAATCAAAACTGCTATTCCCGTTTTAATTTGCCTAAAACCAGGATAAGGAAGTTTTTTTATATCTGATATATGCAAACCCAATCTCCTTAAAAAAGCATTTTAGTAAATTATATTAAGGTTTTCTTAATAATAGAATTTATGTAGAAAAACATAATTCCCGCCCAAAATGGACGGGCATTATATCTTCCTAATTAATTACTAATATTCACTTCGTTCATTATATCTTTTTTCAATTTAAACTGTCAACAACAGAGGTTTCAGGCTCTGACTCTTTTAATTTTTCAGCCTGTCGCTTAGAATAGCTAACCTTTCCCATACTGTTTACTAATCCATAGTATATTATATCAGCCATTTTCATTATTAAACCAAGCCTAGTATGTTGTATAGATACAGACCCCATTATTCCATTAATATTTACTATTCCTGTTATGAATATGTCTCCAACCTCTGGTAAATCTTTATTAACTCCAGAGCCTGGCTTTATTGTCCCTTCACCTAATGTTAAATATCCTACATAATTCATGTTTCCGAGACTTGCATCTATGGCTATTACAAGAGGGTTTTCATACGTACTATAAATTTCGTCTATAGTTTCTTTTAAGTTTTTAGCATGTACTGGAGATTCCAGTGTGCCATACACTTTAATTTCTTTAAAAATTCCTGCAGAATATCTGTTTAATTTATACCCTATAATTGGTCCTAATGAGTCACCTGTAACTCTATCAGTCCCAATACAAAGCATGATTACTTGCCTATTTTCGTCATAAAGTTCTGTAAAATGCCCATAAAAAGCATGTGAAAAACTACTCAGAGCAGTTTTAGAATCGCTATTAATATATGTTACATTATCCTGTTCTAACTTGTTTTGCATTTGTGCACCACCTTTTGGATTTAGTACTATTTATTCCCAAAATTTAAAATAATAATTTGTGGTAATTTCAACCATGAAAAGATTAAAGTCAAAAGATAAAGATCAAAAGACTGTGGGGCTTTGCCCCACACCCCACAAGGGTTTCACCCTTGACCCTTCTTAGAACGTGTTTCACACGTTCTTTTTTTGCTACCTATCAAGCTTGTTGATGAAAAATTTAAACGCATGCGCTTTGCGCATGCAATTACGCGGTCAAGCGCGCGTGCGCTTGTCGGGGGAAGTGGGGGTGAAACCCCCACGGTCTTAATCTTTTAAAAAATGTTGAATAATCTTATAAGTTGTATAAAAAAATTAAACGCAGATTACATGAATTTCCAAAAATTTCAAATTCATTATAGTATCATATGGGTAAAGTTTAAAAAGCTTAGTAAACTAAAGAAAAATTGAAATAAGGAGGATACTATGAATAACTTTGATTTTCCAACTAATATTAAGCAAATTGGTACTATAGGCAATGGGCTACGTATTTATGTTGAAGATTATGTATGCTCATATCTACAGCAATATGCAGAAGCTGGAGGTTATGAAGAAAGGCTCGCTACTTTAGTAGGACGATATATAACTATAGATTCACAACCTGTTATATTCGTAAGCGGTGCTATTATAGGTAAGTATTGTGAAGAAGAATCTGGCATAAAGGTTTTTAGTGAAAAAGGCTTCGATTACGTAAATAAACAGATAGCTCTACACTTCAAAGGTCTTGAAGTAGTTGGATTCATGCAATCACAACCAGGGTACGGCACATTTTTAAATCCTAATTATGAAAATTATTATCTAAAAAATTTTAAAAAGCTCTACCATGTTATGTTTGTAATAGACCCTGTAGAAAAGCTAAATTCATTTTTTATACCACAAGAAGGCCGATTACAAGAAACAAAAGGTTATTTTGTTTACTACGAAAAAAACCATAATATGCATGAATATATGATGGAAAATAAAATACCTAAAATCATAACAGATAAAAAAATAGTTCCAGAATCGAAAGTATCAAATAAGCCGCCAGCATTTAAAGATTTTGATGATGAGGACATGGAAGATTATGATAGTATGAGTTACGTAGCGTCGAGTAGAAACGAACCTTTTAACCCTTTTGACGCATACGACAAATTAGAGGCCCAAAGAGAAAAAGAAGATGAATTTACTCAGTATTCTAAAAAACAGAAAAATTCAAAAGAAAAACCCCAAAAAGAAAAAAAGGATAAAACCTCGAAAGAAAAGAATTCAGAAAAAGTAGAATCCAAAGCTTCAAACACGCGAATTGTTAACATGTTAGTAAGCATGTGTAGTGTAATGTTGTTAATATGTTTTGTACTAGCGGCTGGTTTAATAAGAAGTGATGACAGAATAAGCGGTCTTGAAGATAGTTTGCAAACATTAAATACATCACATGCTAATGTAGTTGTAGCATTACAAGCTACACAAGATGCTTTCGCTGCACAAATCACAAATGCAAATCTTGCTTCATTAATAGAGGAAGACGGCAATACTCTTTTACTCGGAACAACTGAAGAACCAGAAGAAGTACAGGCAGAGCCTGTAGCATCTTTGCCAGATTCTGAACCAGAAGTTATAGAAGTAACACAAAACGAAACAACCACTGGAATTATAACTAACACTGCAGATATAATACCAGTAAGTCAAGAAGGCACAATTCCTGCTACTTATACTGTACAGCCTGGAGATAATCTTTTACATATAAGTCAAATGTTTTATGGTACTACAGATATGGTAGCTAGTATAATGGAAGCTAACAATATGGAAGATGCAAACACACTATTTCATGGTAAAGTGTTAATTCTCCCAAGATAGGTGATAATTATGATTGAACAAATAGCCGCGGCTCTTGCTCATGAAGTTAAAAATCCTTTAACTTTAGTTAAAGCTAGTATAGAACTTTTAGAATCTAGTGACAAAAGAACACATGCCAAAAAAAATTACGAAATAATAAAACAAGAGCTTAATAAAATAAATGAAATGATGATTGAATTCATTGATATAGCACAACCTGCTACTGAAGAAAATTCTGATTTTGTATATATAGCTGATATTATATACCAAACTTCAGAAAAGTATAAGAAGACTTATGAGAACAAAATCAATTTTGTTCTCGATATAAATTGCGACGATGCAGCGATTTTAGGGCTTGAAAAAAGTATATCTATACTTTTTAATAACATAATTAAAAATGCAGTAGAAGCTATAGAATCACATGGACAAATTGTTATAACTACAGAAATAGATAAAAATAATGATAATATCATTATAACAACAACTGATACGGGTGAAGGTATACCAGAAAATTTGGAAAGTAAAATACATAAAAATTTTTTTACTACAAAAGAATTAGGTAATGGTCTTGGTTTATCTATTTGCCAAAAAATTGTACAGGATCACAAAGGTACATTTGAAATTTCAAATAACAGCAACACCCCAGGTTGTACGGCAAAAATTGCCTTTCCTCTTTACAAATGTTTATCTTAATTGTACAATTAATTAAAAGATAAACACAATGACACTAACTCCTTTCGTCCTGTGTGATGAGAGGAGTTTTTTTGTCATAAGTAAAAGATTAAAAATCTTAAACCGTGGGCTCCGCCCACACCCGCAAGCTTTTTGAAAAAAGCTTGACCAAAAACTTTAAAAACTTTGGCTACGCCAAAGCTAGAAAAACAGAAACTGTGAACCCCGTCCAAACCCGTAAGCTACTAAAAAAGCAAGCGTGCTAACGCTTGCAAAAAAAGCGATCAAGCGCGGCTTGGCTTGTCGGGGTTTGGGGCCGATAGCCCCAAGGTCTTAATCTTAATCATTAAAGGAGGTTATTCTAAGATGTACAAAAAGGTTTCAACTAATTTAGACTTTGCTAAAAGAGAAGAAGAAATACAAAAATTTTGGAAAGAAAATAATATATTTAAAAAATCCGTTGATTTAAGAAGCGATAGCCCTGCATTTGCTTTTTATGATGGACCACCAACAGCTAATGGTAAACCACATATAGGCCATATTTTGACAAGATCAATAAAAGATCTTATACCAAGATATAAAACTATGAAAGGCTATAATGTATTACGTAAAGCTGGTTGGGATACCCATGGTTTACCTGTAGAACTAGAAGTTGAAAAAAAACTTGGCATAAGCGGTAAACCACAAATTGAAAATTACGGTGTAGAAAATTTTATAAAAGAGTGTAAGGAAAGCGTTTGGAAATATGAAGAAATATGGCATGAAGTAAGTGAACGCGTTGGGTTTTGGGCTGATATGGAAAATCCTTATATAACTTATGAAAATAATTATATAGAATCTGTATGGTGGGCACTTAGACAAATTTGGGATAAGGACCTTATTTATAAGGGTCATAAAGTTGTGCCTTATTGTCCGCGCTGTGGCACATCACTTTCTAGCCATGAAGTAGCACAAGGCTACAAAGATGTTGTTGAAAAATCTGTACATGCACAATTTAAAATTAAAGATAAAACTAACGAATACTTTTTAGCTTGGACTACTACGCCTTGGACACTTCCATCAAACGTAGCTTTAGTAGTTAACCCTAATGAAAATTATGCTAGAGTTTCATTTAATGACAATATATATATAATAGCAGAAGCATTAGTTAGCTCTACTTTTGGAGAAGGATATACAGTACTTGAAACCCTAAAAGGTGCTACTCTTGAACACACTGAATATGAACCGTTATTTGATTTTGCTGATGTAAATGAAAAGGCATTTTTTATTACTTGTGATACTTATGTAACACTTACAGATGGTACAGGTATAGTTCATAATGCCCCTGCATTTGGTGAAGATGATGCTAGAGTTGCAAAAAAATACAACTTACCTTTTATACAACTAGTAAACGAACAAGGTAAATTTGTAGATAGCGTTAAGCCTTGGGCTGGTATATTTGTAAAAGATGCTGACCCTTCTATTATAGAATATTTAGATAAAAACAATTCCCTTTTCAAATCTATAGATTATGAACATAGTTACCCATTTTGTTGGAGATGCGACACTCACTTAATCTACTACGCTAGAGACTCATGGTTTATACGTATGACTGAAGTACGCGAAAAGCTAACAGCTAACAATAATACTGTTAACTGGATGCCAGACAATATAAAACAAGGCCGCTTTGGAAACTTCTTAGAAAACGTCATTGACTGGGGCTTAAGCCGTGAAAGATATTGGGGCACTCCACTTCCAATTTGGGAATGCGATTGTGGTCATAAGCATTTAATAGGAAGTGTACAAGAACTTAAAGAAATGAGTGGTGAAACACTTGAAAACCTTGAATTACACAAACCATATATAGATAACGTATTTTTAAACTGTCCTAAATGCGATAAAAAAATGAAACGTGTTACAGAAGTTATTGATTGTTGGTTTGACTCTGGTAGTATGCCTTTTGCACAACATCACTACCCATTTGAAAACAAAGAATTATTTGAACAAAATTATCCTGCTAATTTTATTTCTGAGGCAGTTGACCAAACCAGAGGTTGGTTTTACACTCTAATGGCTATTTCTACTTTAATATTTGATAAAGCACCTTATGAAAACGTTATTGTTTTAGGGCATGTTCAAGATAAATCAGGTCAAAAAATGTCTAAACACAAAGGTAATGTTGTGGATCCTACAGAAATTTTAAATACTCATGGTGCTGATGCGGTACGTTGGTATTTTTACTCTAACAGCGCGCCTTGGTTGCCTAGCCGCTTCTATGAAGAAGGAGTTAGCGAATATCAAAGAAAATTTATGGGTACATTTTGGAACACATACGCATTTTATGTTTTATACGCAAACATAGATAGTTTTAACCCTAATGATTATGAACTAGAGTATGATAAGCTCGGCGTTATGGATAAATGGATTTTATCGAAACTAAATACTTTGATTAAATTTGTTGATACGTCCTTAGAAAATTACAAAATCACAGAACCAGCTAGAGCCTTAGATGAATTTGTGGATAATCTATCTAATTGGTATATACGTCGTAGCCGTGAAAGATTTTGGGTAAGTGAAATGCCACAAGATAAAATTAACGCTTATAAAACTTTGCATACAGTGCTAACCACGCTTACAAAGCTTTCAGCTCCTTTTATACCTTTTATGTCAGAAGAAATATATCAAAATCTTATGCGTTCTATCGATAACACTGCACCAGAAAGTGTGCATTTATGCGATTTTCCTGCAGCTAATAAATCTTATATTCTTAGCGATCTTGAGCGAAATATGGATACAGTTTTAAATATTGTTGTACTTGGACGCTCTGCTAGAAATAACGCAAACATTAAAAATCGCCAACCTATCGCTACAATGTATGTAAGGATGGATGGTACTATAGAGCCGAGCTACATTGATATTGTAACAGAGGAGCTTAATATAAAAAATGTTGAATTTGTAGACAGCTTACAAAAATTTACTTCATACAAATTAAAGCCACAACTACGCACAGTAGGGCCTAAATATGGAAAGCTCGTATCAAAAATAGGTAAATATTTAGCTGACGATTTCGATGTGTCTTTAGTAGAATCTTTAAAAACTGATGGGGTTACATTTACTATTGATGGTACAGAAATAACTCTTTTTGAAGAAGATGTTTTAATAGAAACTGCACAAACAGAAGGATTTATGGCTGAAACTGATAAAGGTATTAGTGTTGTTTTAGATACTAAATTGTCCCCTGAGCTTATCGAAGAAGGTTTTGTACGTGAAATCGTATCTAAATTACAAACTATGCGTAAAGAGGCTGGTTTTGAAGTTCTCGATAAAATAGATTTCTATCACGTAGGAAATCCTCGCCTAGCAGAAGTTATTAGCAGAAATTCTGTAGAAATAATGTCAGACGTGTTAGCAGATAATATTTTTGAAGGTACGACAGAAGAAGGTTACACCAAAGAGTGGAATATAAACAATGAAATGCTAACTTTAACAGTGATCAAAAAATTAAAAAATTAAAAGATAAAAACCTTGGGCTTTCAGCCCAAACCCGACAAGCGCAACGCGCTTGACCGCTGCTTTAGCAAGCACTTATGTGCTTGCTAATAGAAATCCTAAATTTGTAAATTAACCGCTTTCGACAAAGTTGAAGCGGTTAATTTTTTTTGGTTAAGGTTTTAGTATATAACACATAAAAACGGAGACACAAAAAAATAGTCGCCCCTATGCCGTAGGTTTGACGACCATTTTACAATCAAAATAAAGTTGCAAGCCTTAATACTTTATAATTTGTGTTATCGAGAGGGTGTTCATGTACTCTCTCTTTTACTATGCATTCATTACATCATATTTTATACTGGAATTTCAAGTATTTTTAAAAATAATAATCCCTAAAGTTTTCCAAAAAAATTAGCTAAAAGTATATGTTGCTTACCAACACACCTAAGGCAATATATGTTATAAAATTAAATATATTTAAATTTTTCTAATTATATTAGATATAATTTTCGAATAAAAACTATAATTTTTATGAATATTTATATATTTTTTTTAAATTATAGTTAATTCAAAGTTAAATTTAAACTTTATTTTCTTTATTAAAATAAGTTTTTTACTATAGTTTATTAATATCTTTTATAGTGTTAGATTTTGAAGTAAATAGAAATTTTTTTACATTTCTAATCTCTTTATTGACAATATATATATATATATATTATAATACTATTAGTAATATATTACTAAAGGCAATACATATTATCGCCTATAAACAAGGATGATTTTAGGGGTTATGCAAAGAAATAAATTTAATTTCTATCACTTACAAAAAAACTTTAAAGGATAAAGAGAGGATACTAAAAACATGAAAAAATTAATGGGAATGATGGCACTAGCTTTGGCAGTTGTAGCTATGCCTACATCAGTAGAGGCAACAACATATACAGGCGAAAACCAAGTTATAGAATCTAAAGCATCTGAAGGCGAAAGCGAATTTTTAAACTTAAAATTGTCTACAAATGTGACCTTAATGCGTGGTTTTCAAATTATAGACGGGAATATATATGATAGATATGGTAATTTGCATATAGAATTAGATGAAAATGGACGAACTGCGGATGGTTTTGGCATTTCCCCTACATTTTCTATAGTTTATTATGATGACTTAGTAGCAAAGTACGGGAATAGCGTATTTGATGATTCTTCAGCATATGACGCTCCTATGTCTAGAACAGTATTAAATATTTATAATGCAACAATGACTAGCGTTCCTCTAAATACTACAGGACATCAAGCTGTTAATCTTGGTGGACAATTTTCTTTAGAGAATACTAACACTCGACGTAGAGTTGAATTTCGATATATTTCTGGAGCACCTACTAGTGTAAATGTTGGGATAAGAAATTTAAGTCTTGATAGAGAGGAAGGTATTTTAGCTCATGTAACGCCAGGTTCTGCTTGGGCGACTATTCCAGGCGTAAGTTATAGTGCTGCAACATCTGGAAACTCATATCAAGCTAGAGTAAGTGCTAATGGTCAGTCTGGTCCTGCTACGATGCATCTTAGAACAAGAAGCTAGTAACAATCTTTAACTTGAATTTTTTAATCATTTTAATGCAAGAAAACTACTTTGACTTCTGTCAAAGTAGTTTTTTTTATATTAAAAATTTAAATTCTAGTGAATGGTTCTGGTGGTACTTTAAAAGTTATGATGGCTATTGAAATCGACCACACAACAGAGAAGTATTCTTATACCCTTATTTGCATGCAATATGGTGTAAATGATATACTACTAATCTGAAGTATATTAATCAAAGAAATTTAAAAAGTGGGTATAGGTGAATTTATGAAAATATCGACAAAAGGGCGTTATGGACTTGCCGCAGTCCTTTATATTGCTAAAAATTCTAAAAATGGCAAACTTATTACAGTTATCCGTATAGCAGATGAACTTGGATTTTCTAAAATATATTTAGAACAAATTTTTTCTATGCTGAAAAAAGCAGATATCCTAACATCTATTAAAGGGTCTCAAGGGGGTTATCAGCTTGCTAAAGACCCATCTCTTATAACTGTTTTCGATGTTTTACAATCTACGGAATCTAACTTATCTGAGAAATCAGAACAAGCTCTACAAAAAGGAGATTGTACGATTGAAAAAGTTTTGCAGGAACACGTTTTCCAAAACCTTAACGAGCAAATCAAAACCACCTTATCTTCAATTACCATAGAAGACTTAGTAACTAAAATGGAAAATCACGAACTCAGTACTAATTACATGTATTTTATTTAAAGATAAAACCTGAAACCTTGGAGACTCCGTCTCCAAACCTCTGCAAGCGCACGCGCGCTTGCGGGTGTGGGCAGAGCCCACAATCTTTTAATCTTTTAACCGTTCATGTATATATGAACTTTTCTTATTTTGTTTTTACGTACATCTGATATTACAAATTTAATTTCGCCTTCTTCAATGGCGTAACCATTGTTTGGTATGTGCCCAATAAGACCTGTAACATATCCGCCTATAGAATCAAAATGATCTGAATACATTTTTGTACCAAGTGCGTCATTCACATCTTCTATTCTAGTTATGCCGTTTACGATGTACTCCCCTTCTTTTATCAATTGTATGTCTTCTGGCTCATCATCATGTTCATCTTTTATCTCACCAACAATTTCTTCAATTAAATCTTCTACCGTAACTATCCCTGATGTTCCCCCATATTCATCTAACACTACAGCTACATAAGCGGAATCTTTTCGCATCTGCTGAAGTAATTCTGTTGTAGATTTAAGCTCATATGTAAAAAATGGTTTACGCATTATATCTTCAACTTTAAAGTTAACACCTTTATTAGACGCATAAATAAAATCTTTGAAGTGTAATATCCCCACTATTTCATCAAAATTACCATTATACACTGGCATACGTGAAAAATGTTCTTTTTCAAAAATACTATTTACTTCTTCATACGAAGCAGCTAAAGATACAAATATTAAATTTGTTCTTGGAGTCATTACATCTTTTGCTTGTGATTCATGAAACCCAAAAACGTTATTTATCATATCTTTATCATCTTCTTTTAAGATTCCTTCTTCATGACTTACATTAATTATTGATATAAGTTCTTCTTTTGTCATAAAAGGTATTGCTTTATTAGGGTCAACACCTAATAACTTTATAGAAAGCTCTGATATCAACCCAAAAACATATATAAATGGCGTTAATATACGCATAAAGAAAGCAATACTACTAGCGACACGTAAACTAATTTTCTCTGGATTTTGTGCAGCATACATTTTTGGTACCATTTCGCAATAAATTAAAACTACTATTGTTACTATTACTGTGGAAACTCCAACAGATAACGCATTGTTACCTCCAAGCTGTATGGCTATAGAAGTAGCAATAACAGGGGATAAAATATTAGTAATATTACTACCAACTAAAATTGTTGAAAATAGCTTTCTTGAGTCTTTCACTATTTCCTCTATTTGTTTAGCCCCTTTTACATCGTTATCTACCATTACCTTTAATTTAATTTTACTTAAAGCTGTTAAACCGATTTCACATATAGAAAAATATGCTGAAAAACTTAACAAAACAATTAACAAAATAAATTGAGGCAAAATATCCGATTCCACAAAACCAACTCCCTTAAAATTTTTTATTTTTTAAAATACTAAAAATTACAAATAACCACAAGTCGTCTAAATGATTATAACGTCTTGTGGTTAAAATTAAATTTTTTCTTCCTATGAACCTCCATTAAAATATCATCCTCTATTTTTCAAATTAAATAATATATTATATCGTATTTTTTATTTGTTGTCAAAACTTTTTAGTATTATATAATATTATGTCCCTAAGAAACGTGGAACACCCAACAGCAACTTTATCATAGTATTTCGCAAATCTAGGATCATCTACATACATATTAGCAACCCCTATATGTGCCTCTTTGTTATAAGAATCCCAGTAATAGCATAACCACTTTTTATGCAGTTCATATGCATTTTTTGCCAAATCACTTTTAATATCACCTTCTTCAAAAGCTAATTTTAAGGTTTCATTCACTTGATTAGATAATTCTTCTAAATCGTCATATTCCTTTTTTGTTATATTCTTAAACTTTTTATTTGAAGCATCAATCATTTTATCTCCATATTGTTTTCTTATTTCCTCTCCATACTTTTGTTCATTTTCATTAATACTATTTTGAATAAAGCCATTAAATTTTTCTTTATCGCTCATTTTCACTTCTCCTTTTAACGCTGTTATGCTTTTTTCTACATTACTAATTAACATATTTAATTGATTTCTCTTTGCTGTTAGCGCATTTAAATGATTTTTTAACGACATTATATTATCAAAGCCTTCAAATGACATAATTTTTTTAATTTCATTTAAAGGGACATCCAATTCACGGTAAAAAAGAATTTGTTGTAACTTATTAACTTCTTCACTGCGATAAATACGATAACCATTACTTATTCTGATAGGACTAAGTAACCCAATTTCATCATAGTACCTAAGCGTACGAGTACTCACTCCAGCCATTTTAGCAAGTTTATTTACACTATATTCCATTCCTAACGCCTCCTTTACAAGGATAAGCCATGACGTAACGTTAATGTCAAGATAAAAGATTGTGGGACTTTGTCCCACACCCTACAAGGGTTTCTACCCTTGACACTTTTTAAGAATGCGCGTAGCGCATTCTTTTTTAAATCTTTTATCAGCAAAAGTCAAATAAATATAAATCAGGACCACCCGCTTAGCGGGTGGTTTAGAAAGTAGGCCCCTATAAGGGGCTTAAAACATTAAACCTAGCCAGATAGAAGCAGTATATAGCTTAGCTGAAGTGTATTTATACTGGAGTAAAAGCTCATTCTATAAATAAGTTTTTTACTCTCACCAGCAAAGCTGGTGGATTTGTTATGCTAAAGCGGTATATTAAAAAGGCATACGCGTAGCGTATGCCAAAAAGCGGTCAAGCGCGCTGCGCTTGTCGGGGAGTGGGGCTGAAGACCCACGGTTTTAATCTTTTGATCTTTTAATCTTTTAAATTTTGAAATACTGACTTACATACTACTGCTATACACGGCCCAACAAAAATACCAAAGAATCCGAAAAGCCGCAAACCTATATATACAGACATAAGCGTGATAAGGGGATGTATACCTATTTGATTACCTACAATTTTAGGTTCTAGGATTTGACGTGTTAAAAGTACAATTACGTATATAGCAGAAAGACCCATTGCTTGAGAAAAGTCATTTGTCATAAAACTAAAAGCTATCCAAGGCCAGAAGAAAAATCCGCTTCCGAATACAGGTAAAGAATCTACTATTCCTATAATTAAGCCTAAAAATAATGCGTAAGGTGCACCTATTAATGTAAGACCTACTACACATATAGTTGACACTATACTTATAAGTATAAATTGAGCTTTGAAATACCCGTTTATTGCTTGCGAAATACTAGTTTTTATAATTTTTAGTTTTTGGTTAGTCTTTTTTGGTACATACATGTTCAAAAAATCACTAATTTTTTCTTTGTCTTTACTAAAAAAATATGATGAAATTAGCCCTATAACTATACCAATTATTACTCGTGGTACTAGTGATATAAATGTAGTAGAAAAATTTTTAATACCTGAACCAATCATAGATATTAAAGATTCAATTGAAATGTATAAAGCACTCCTAGCTACTTGCTGAAGCTCAGTAGGAATTATTTCATACAAGTTTTCAAATATATTATAAAAACCTTGCGAATTACTTTCCACATAATATATTAGATCTGGCAGATTTCTAAAAAATTCTGTACCTTCTTGTACTATCCTATAAATCACAATAGTGCCTATTCCACCTATAAAAAATAATAATACAAATATAGCAAGTGCTGTTGCCATACCGCGCTTAACATTAAGGTACTTAATAAACATATTAACAATAGGAGCTATAAATATTGAAATAACGTAACCAAATATAAAAGGAGAAATATATGTAATCACATTATTAAAGAAAAAAGTCACACCAAAAATAAACAGCATAAAAATAATTATTTTATCTGCTAAATTTTTGTTTTGCTTATAAAGTTCATTCATAAAAATCCCTCCTATTAAGATTAAAAGATTAAAGACCTTGGTGACTCCGTCCCCAACCCCCTGCAAGCGCACGCGCGCTTGACCGCGTTTTAACAAGCACTTGCGTGCTTGTTGGCAAACAACTAAGCATATAAATTAACTGCTTCGACGAAGTCGAAGCTATTAAAGTTTTGGTCAAGCTTTTTTTAAAGCTTGCAGAGTATGAGACGGAGTCTCATGATTTTTCAAGACTTTGTATTATAAATTTATCAGCTATACGCTTTGCACCTAGACCGTCTATAACGGTTACTGCTTTATCGTGCATTTTTTGCCTTAAGGTTTTGCTTTTTAAGATAGTTAAATTACTTAGTATTTTTTTTGAAATGCTTCTAGTTTCTCCAGCACAATGTCCACTGTATAACACTGTCCTACTTTTATAAAATGCTTCTGTCATTTTAACTTGATTTTCTGCAATAGTAAATGTGATTGTAGGTAGTCCACAAACACATAATTCATAAAGCGTCGTACCACCTGCTGATATAGCCACATCTGACCTCAGCATAATATCGCTCATTTTTTCTACATTTTCATATAGTATGATCTTGTCATTACTTTCGCTTAATTTTCTTAAATTTTCTTTATTAGTGAAAAAATTTCCTATAACCACATGTAGAACTACATCTTTAAAATTTTCTTCATTTTTCAAAATTTCTATTATTTTTTCAGTAATAAGATATTTATCTGTTCCACCTGTAGTTAACATAATATTTTTTATATCTTCTGTTATAGTTATAGGAGTTATATTTTGAAACTCACTTCGGAGTGGTATATATTTTGTACCTAGTAAAAGATTAGTATTACTTTCATATATTTCTTTTGAAAAATCACAGCTTACATTATAGCTGATTAACCCTTTTAGATTCCTATAATGTTTATTATAAAAATCATCAATATAGTACAAATCTACTACCACTCCAACCAAATGTGTATAGTTATCAGATATATAGTAGCTGTCCAGTATTATAGTATTCACTTTATATTTACTTATTATTTCAAATAATTTTGAAATTTCTGACTCCATATCGTACCATAATGTATTTAAGGACACAAATTTAAATCCTTTATTCATTATTAGTTCCGCCATATTATTATCTGAAAGAATAAAAAAAGGGGGTTCACCCCTACTTTTTAATGCCTCTGCTATGGAAAGACATCTTTGTACATGTCCTGTACCTATTTCACTATTTCCATCTACACGTATAGCTAACATTATATCACCACTATATTTTATAATAATTTATAACTTTCTTTACGCCACTTATTACGTCCTTTACATCTTCATCTTTCATTGTATAAAATAAAGATAGTGTTATCATTTCTTCATATAATTTTTCCGCTTCCTTACAAATTCCCCTTTCATAACCTAAACTTTTATAATATGGGTGATAATACACTGGCATATAATGAACATTAACACCTATATTTTCCGCACGTAAAGCATCAAAAACATCTTTTCTAGTTGCTTTCAGTTTATCAAGATTCAGTCTTATTATATATAAATGTCTGCATGTATTGGAATTAGGTATAATCTTTTGTACACTGATCTCTTCCATCTCAAGAAATTCTTTGTCATACATTTCTACTATTTCTTTGCGTCTCTTTGCAAAGTTGCCCATTTTATTTAACTGACTATTTAAAAGCGTACATTGTATATCTGTAATACGGTAATTAAAACCTAAAAGTTGTTGTTCGTAATACCAGCTACCTTCATCTTCATTTATAAAATTTTTTTTATCTCTAGTTATTCCATGGTACTTAAACATATTAATTTTTTTATAAAGTTCTTCACTATTAGTAGTCACTGCCCCACCTTCACCTGCTGTTACAGTTTTAACTGGATGAAAACTAAATATCGTCATATCCGCCATGCTTCCTACTGGCTTATTATCATATTCAGTTCCAATAGAATGTGCCGCATCCTCTATAAGTATCAAGTTATGTTTTGTGCATATCTCTTTAATTTCATTCAGAGCAACCGCTTGTCCCGCAAAATCTACTGCTATTATCGCTTTTGTTTTACTCGTTATTTTTTCTTCTACAGATTTCGGGTCTATATTCCATGTCTCTTTATCTATATCTGCAAATACAGGAGTAGCACCGCAGTAAAGAATAACATTTGCAGAAGCTACAAAAGTCATAGAAGATACTATAACTTCATCGCCTTTTTTTAAACCAGCTGCTAAACACGCTACATGTAGTGACGCTGTTCCATTTGATAATGCCACTGCATACTTTGCATTTGTAATCTCACATATTTTTTTCTCTAATAACTCTATACTTGGGCCTGTAGTTAAAAACTGACTTTTGAGTACATTAACAACTGCGTTTATATCATCTTCATCAATATATTGCGTACCATATGGTATAAAGTCTTTGCATGCTGGCTCCCCACCAAATATCGCTAATTGCATAAATATCCCTCTTTTCTCAATAAATCTTTTATATCCTCTACTGAAAGCCATAAATTATTTGTTTTAGAACTATATTCAAACCCTTTTTCAATTATTTTTCCCTTTTGTTTAACACCTTTTAGATTCGGATATATTACAAAATAATCTTCATATTCATAGGCATTCAATGAATCTTCCGCTGTTAGCATCACTTCGTGTAGCTTTTCGCCCTTTCTTATCCCCACTTCTTTCATACTACCATTTGGATTCATAGCTTTAGCCAAATCTGTAATCTTAAAGCTTGGTATTTTGGAAATATATATTTCACCACCAATGGATAAATCTAATGCTTTAAGCACAAGATTCACACCCTCGTTTAAACCTATCCAAAACCTTGTCATATCATAGTCTGTAATAGGAAGCTCTGTTATACCGCTCTCCAAAAGCTCTTTAAAAAATGGTACTACAGACCCCCTACTACAAGCTACATTGCCATAACGCACAACTGAAAATATAGTATCATAATCATTGTTTAAATTTGCTAAAGCAAATAACTTGTCTGATATTAATTTAGTACCACCATATAGATTAATTGGGCTTACAGCTTTATCTGTAGATAACGCTACAACTTTTTTGACATTATTATAAATTGCAGACTCTATAATATTTATCGCACCGTCTATATTTGTTTTTATCGCTTCTATAGGATTTTCTTCGCAAGTCGTCACTTGTTTCATAGCGGCTGCATGTATAACGTAGTCCACATCTCTAAAAGCGTGTTTCACTCGCTCTTTATCCCTAACATCGCCAACCATAAAGTGTAACTTACTATTTCCTAAACTATTTCTCATAGCATACTGTTTATACTCATCCCTCGAAAACACAATAACTTTTCTAGGGTTATAATTATCTAATATATAACTTGTAAAATACTCACCAAAAGAACCTGTACCACCAGTTATTAGTACCGTTTTATCATCTAGCACAAACTTTCTCCTTTCATACATATTAAAAGCCTTGGGGCTACTCGCCCCAAACCCCAGCAAGCGCACGCGCGCTTGACCGCGTAATTGCGCGAGCTTCCGCTCGCGCTTTTAATTTTTTAGTAATGGGAGCCGTACGCGCGACCGCCTTTTTTGCAAGCGCATACGCGCTTGCCTAAAGTTTTTGCGTCGCTTTTTTCAAAAAGCGACCAGGGTTTGGGACGGAGTCCCAAGGTTTTAATCTTTTAATCTTTTTAATTTTACCACAAAAAAGACGTTACCTATACAAAAGTATAGATAACGCCAACTATGATAAAAAGGATGATTGATGTGCTTGGAGGGAGTCGAACCCACGACCTACCGCTTAGGAGGCGGTTGCTCTATCCTACTGAGCTACAAACACAAATCGAAATCATTATACTACATTGGTTTGGTTTAATCAAGCCTAAAATTACCCATATACAATACCTAAATTATCTAATAGGTTTATAATTCTATGACCCATAGGCATTGTTTCCAAATCTTTTCGCTTTATTCCTTTTATAATTATCATAAATATAAAGTATGCTATCACAGAAAGAAAAATTGATATAATAAGGGCTAGTGTATTGTTCGGATGAATAAAATAAACTGTATAGTAAGAAACATAAGAGATAGCACCCATTACAATAGCACTTGCTGTTGGCTTCAAAAATACATTTATAATATCTGGTCTAGTATTTGTCGTTCTATATACAACCGTTAAATTAATGAATGAAGCAATCATATAGCATACAGTTGTACTAATAACAGCACCTACAACATTAATTTCTGGTATAGCAATTAAAAAGTAGTTAAGCGGTATTTTTACTATAGCACCACATAGAGCTGCTAAAGCTGGAACTTTTAATTTTCCCATACCTTGTAACATCCCTGTTGCTATTTGAGAAAGTGCCAGAAATATTATACTAGCCGCTCCAACTTGTAACAGTATCCCACCATCTGGATTATTAGGAAACAAAAATAAAAGAATTTGATTAGCAAGTATCCCTACACCAAAAGCTGCTGGTATAGATATAATCATAGTTAAACGTAGGGCCATATCTACTTTATCTTTAGTAGCTGTCCTATCATTTAAAGCTACAGACTTTGCTATACTAGGAATCACTGCTGCCGCTAGAGCTGTAGCTATAGCTACAGGCAGTGTAGTAATAACTACATATTTACCATTTAGTTGCCCAAAAAGCTGTAATGCTTCAGTGTGGCTAAAACCAGTATCCGTTAATATACTTATAACCATTTTTGTATCTATAAGATTCGTAATGCTAAATATGGCTGTGCCTGCTATTATTGGCGCAGCAGTAAATAAAAGTTCTTTAGCTATACTTCCAGCTGATTCATTTTCTGCATATTGTTTATGCTTTTTTATATTTTTTCTTATTCGCTTTGTTTGAAGTTTGTAAATTCCTATTATTATAATAAGGCCTGCAAAAGCACCAATACCTGATCCAGCTGTACCTCCTGCTGCTGCCATAGCAAGTCCTTCATCAAGCAAAACATATACAAGCCAAATACTAAATGCAGCGTTTAATACCTGTTCAAAAACCTGTGATACAGCTGTTGGTACAGTATTGCCCATGCCTTGAAAATAACCTCTATACACAGACATAATAGCAACAATAAAAGCTGCTGGTGCAAGTGCTTGTATACTATAAACTGCATCTGGACTTGCAACTAGATTAGAGAGCCACTCTGCACCAAAAAACAACATAAACATACTAGCAAATCCAGCAGAACCAGCCATAACTAAAGCTATTTTAAATACCTTATGAGCGTTTCCATATTGTTTCAAAGCAATCCGTGTAGAAACCATCTTTGAAATTGCAGCTGGAAATCCAGCAGAAGAAATGACAAAGAAAAGCAAAAATATATTATACCCTTGCGCATATATACCTGTTCCTTCATCACCCAACATACTTTGCATAGGTAATCTATATAAAAACCCAACAAGCCTTACTAAAATACCAGCCGTTGCAAGTATAGTTGCCTGCATTAAAAAAGATGATTCTTTTGAACTTTGTGTACTCATAAAACACCTCATAGGCAAATTTTTCTTTAGAATATTAAAAAACCTTTAAGACCTTGGGCTTTCAGCCCAAACCCGACAAGCGCACGTGCGCTTGACCACGTTATTGCGCAAGCATAAGCTTGCGCTTGCTTACAAAGTTATAGGGTTTAGGGCATTGTTCCTTGGAGATTCCATCAAAGCATTGCGCACCTTACCACTAGCAAGCACGCATGTGCTTGCTTACAAAGTTTTTGATTAAACTTTTTACAAAAAGTTTATGGGGTTTGGGGCAAAGCCCCAAGGTTTTAATCTTTTATTTCTTTTTAGCTGCACGAGAGCGAGCTGTTGAATCTAATATTTTTTTACGTATTCTAAGAGACTCAGGAGTTATTTCAACTAATTCATCATCTGTTATAAATTCAAGAGATTCTTCTAAGCTCATTATAGTTACTGGAGTAAGTTTTGTGTTGTCATCTGAACCTGATGCACGCATATTTGTAAGTTGTTTACGTTTGCAAACATTAACTTCCATATCGCCACTTCTAGCATTTCGACCAACAACCATACCAGCATAAACTTTTGTGCTTGGCTCTATAAACATTTCGCCTCTTTCTTGTGCATTAATAAGTCCATAAGCAAAAGCTTCTCCAGACTCAAAAGCTACTAAAGAGCCTTGTTGACGGCTAACTATTTCACCTTTATATTCTTCATACCCTTCAAAAAGAGTATTCATGATACCGTTACCCTTTGTATCAGTTAAAAACTCTGTTCTATATCCTATAAGCCCTCTTGCTGGCATTTTAAATTGTAAACGTGTATATCCACCTTTAGAAGGAGCCATATACGTCATTTCACCTTTACGTGAACCTAATTTTTCTATTACAACACCAACAAAATCTTCTGGTACATCTATTGTAACTATTTCCATTGGCTCAAGTCTCTGACCGTTTTCTTCTTTAAATAAAACTTCAGGTTTTGAAACTTGGAATTCATAACCTTCTCTACGCATAGTCTCTATCAGAATCGAAAGATGCAACTCACCTCTACCAGATACTTTAAAAGCTTCTGTAGAATCTGTTTCTTCTACTCTTAAACTAACATCAGTATTTAATTCTTTTAATAATCTTGCTCTAATATGCCTACTTGTTACAAACTTTCCTTCTGTTCCTGCAAATGGACTGTCGTTAACTAAAAAAGTCATTGCAAGAGTTGGTTCTGATATTTTCACAAATGGCAAAGGAGTAACATTATCTAAAGAACATATGGTATCGCCTATATGAATATCTTCTATACCAGCAACAGCTATTATAGAACCAAATTTAGCTTCTTTAACTTCTTGTCTATCAAGTCCATCAAATTCATACAATTTAGTTATTCTTACTTTTTTACTTTTGCTATCATCATGTATATTAACTATGACTACTTCGTCGTTAGTACGTATTGTTCCACTTTCAACTTTCCCAATACCTATACGCCCTAAATATTCTTTATAATCTATAGTAGAAACTAAAACTTTCATATCCCCATCAGCATCACCTTGTGGTGCTGGAATACTTTTTAGAATAGTGTCGAATAGAGGTTTCATATCAACCCCTTCTTCACCCATATTTAGAAATGAGATTCCCTTTTTAGCAGACGCATATATAAATGGAGCATCAAGTTGTTCATCTGTAGCTTCAAGTTCCATAAATAGCTCTAGTACCTCATCTACAACTTCTTCTGGTCTAGCTTCTGGTCTATCCACTTTATTCACACACACAACAACTGGTAATTCTAAGCTAAGTGCATTTTTTAAAACAAATTTAGTTTGTGGCATAGGTCCTTCAAAAGCATCTACTACTAATATTACGCCATCAACCATTTTTAATACACGCTCAACTTCTCCACCAAAATCAGCATGTCCTGGTGTATCTATAATATTTATTTTAGTATCACCATAATAAACTGCTGTGTTTTTTGAAAGTATTGTTATACCACGCTCTTTTTCAATGTCTCCAGAATCCATAACTCTTTCTTGAACTACTTGATTCTGTCTAAATGTACCACTTTGCTTCAAAAGTTCATCCACTAAAGTTGTTTTACCGTGGTCTACGTGTGCTATAATCGCTACATTTCTTACGTCATCTCTAAATTTAATCACAAAAAATCCCGCTTTCTATAATATTAATTAATTGTATACTTATTTTTCTTATTAAACGACTTTATTTTAACACGAACGTCTTTTTTTAACAATAAATTTATAATAATCAGCTACGAACAACAAAAAAACCTTCCAATATATTTTATGGAAGGTAGTTGCTATAGCCATGCTTATCTATAATCATCAATACAAGACATTTTAATGTGATTGTACAAAGATTACAAGATTACAGTTTAATTACGTCTGCAGCTTGTGGTCCTTTTGCACCTTGAACTACTTCAAACTGAACTTCTTGACCTTCTTCTAAAGTCTTGAAACCGTCAGAGTTGATAGCCGAAAAATGTACAAATACATCATCTTCGCCTTGAACTGAAATAAAACCGAAACCTTTTTCCGCATTAAACCATTTAACCGTACCTGTTTTCATTAAAAAAATCCTCCTACTATAAAAAAAAGTATTATCTGTTACAAGAGCTACAATAACACACCTTCCTTAGTATGTCAATGTTTTTTATGAATTTCATTGTAAATTTCAATTAACTAAAAACTATAGGGAAATATCATTATTAGTATTAACTTAAGATGAGAAGATAGAGATATCAGGGGTTATACCCCAAATTACATTTTTAATCTCTAGGTATAGCGGCTCGAGCTAAAGTATCACAACGTTCATTTTCGACGTTATTTGCATGACCTTTAACCCATATAAACTCTATAGTATGAATTTCTATCAAATCAACAAGCTGTTCCCACAAATCTACATTTAATGCTCTTTCTTTTTTATTTCTCATCCAGTTATTTTTTCTCCATTTAGCTAACCAGCCTTTATTAATAGCATCTACTATATATTTAGAATCTGAATACAAATTAACATGACAACTTTGTTTTAGCTCTTTTAAACCTTCTATCACTGCAAGTAATTCCATACGGTTGTTAGTAGTAGATTTCTCACCTCCGCTTAACTCTTTTCTTTTTCCAGCATAAAGTAGCACAACCCCATAACCTCCAGGGCCTGGATTACCTGAACATGCACCATCTGTATATATATCTACTATTTTCAAATTTTATCATTCCTTTTATTTGCAAAATCTCTCTAGCTGTTTATTATACCATAGAGCATTAATGTTTCTATAATTTATTACTATTTCAAGAACCTATCTATTAATTACTACCCTCAAATATTTTAGGAGTTTTAATTTTTTTGTTTTCTATAAAAACAAATACATAAGCAATAATAAAATAATATAAATTATACTTGCTATATATATATATTATGTATAATTTACATAAGAAAAATTTTTTTATTTTCTTATTCATATGTTTTATTATAATCGGTTATTGCTTTCAATTTATTAGTTTTAATTTACAAGGAGATGATTAGTAATAAGTAAAATTTTTAAAAAAATATCTTTTGCATTGGCTTTTATACTTTTAACCAATTTCACAGTAATAGCTTTTGCAAGTGATAATTTGGCTTCTAGAAATAGTAATGCAGTATTTACAGAAGGTGAATTGTTTCTATTGAATAAATTGTCAAATACAACAGCTATAGAAAATGACTTTCAGAGAAATGAACTTAATAAAATATCTGAATATAATATAAATTTTGAAGTTGATTCTAATTATATTGACTTTCATAATTCCATATTAATAACCAATTCAGATGCACATGGCACTAGATTTTTAATACTACCAGTTATTAGTGATGAATATAGTCTTCTTAGTAATATAGTTATAGGATTTGATGAAGATAACAATATCAAATATTATTTAGAAAGTTATATGACTAGATCAAATATCGGTACTTTTAGTGTTCTAACTCTACTTAATGGGGAAATAATAAGAAATGAAATAACAGATGTTGATTATATAGAAAATGAAGAAATCCTTGCAGAAGCTGAATTTTTTAATAGCCTTAATTATAATTCTAGAGGGCTAAATATTGAATGTCTTATTGCGTTCTTTGGATTTGGGAGCGCTGTAGCTGGATCTATAGCTCTAATGTGTAAAGGCGCTTGCGTATCAGTAATCCCTGTATGTGTAGCGTGTTTAGGCGCAATTCTAGTAGTTAGCCGAGGAAGTCTAACTGTTGCAGTTAACAACTGTTGGGAATGATTATTCCAAGTATAGATTTTTTAATTGCGCTAAACTTAATTATATTTGCATCTACGTTTTGGATTTATGAATTGTTCTACTCCATTAAATATAAAAAAATAAAAACTAATTACACTATATATAGCATTTTATTAATTGTTATTTTGATAGCTTTCACACAATTTTTTGACACTGAAAAATATAATTTACTATCAGCAATTATTGCTATTATCTTATTAGCATCGATACCTAAAACTATTTTTTTGTTTTCATACATACATTGGGAACATCTTTCAAAATACAAAAAAACTGTTATTGCGATGCTTTTAGTTGGCTCGATACCTATATTTTACGGAAACTATATTGTAATTAAGAACATATTTGTAAATAGTCAAACTGAATATTTCGTTTCTATTTCTAATGAGCAGATAATAAATATTATATCAGAGGATAAATATAATATAATTTATATTGCTAGACCTACTTGCCCAAAATGCGCAATTGTAGAGCCTTTATTTATTGAGATAGCTCAAGCTAATAGAGTTACTGTATACTATTTTAATACTGATATTGCAAGAGAACAAAATAATGACAAAATGACGCAAATACTAGAGATGTATGAAGTCCGTATGGTTCCAACAATTTTATACACAAGAAACGGCGAAATATTGTATTTATATGACACTTTAAATACTGAAGACATTGTAGAAAATTTTAGAAATTTAATAATTAGATATTTAGAAGATAATAATTAACAAAAAAGATTATAATAAAACATAGTTATATAAAGCCTTTCGAAGTTAAGTATTTAACTCCGAAAGGCTTTTTTTATAAATTTATTCTATAATTTCATAAAATCAAATTTTACTTTTCATAATCAAAATATTTCCGTAGTCTAAATCTTCTTTTGTTGTTATTTTAATATTCTTATAACTACCTTCTACTATGTACACTTTTTCTATCATTTCAACCAGTGAAGCATCATCGGTTGCTACAATATTATTTTCTTCAGCAAATTCATACGCTTTTAGCAAAATATCATAGTGAAAAGCTTGAGGCGTTTGTATAGCCCATAACTTGCTTCTATCTAATGTTTTTTCTATTATACCATGTTCATTTACATATTTTGTCGTATCTTTAACTTGCACTGCTAATACACAAGCTTTTTTTTGTACTGTAGAATTTATAATATTATTTATATCCTTTTGACTTATAAAAGGTCTTACTCCATCATGTACAAGAACTATATCAGTATTTTCAGAAACTGCTTTTAAACCATTATAAACAGAATCTTGTCTTTCTTTTCCCCCTTCTATAATCGCAATTATTTTTTTATAATTATATTTTTTTAATATGTTGTTTTCTAAATATTCTTTTTCATCTTTGCCTATAACCACTATTATATCGTTTATATTTTCGTTATTCTCAAATTCATCTAAAGTTAAAGCTATTATAGCTTTGCCATTTAACTCTAAAAACTGCTTTGCACGTTCTGTACCCATACGCATACCTTTTCCACCAGCAACTATTATCGCACAGCATTTCATAAAAATCCTCCTTCATATTTTTTAGAATTATACGTTTTTTATTGCAAATTTCCAACCAATTTTTAAAATTTAACTACATTACTAGCTCTTTCAGTGTAAATACTTGACAACTTCTAAAAGTGGTGCTACTATATCAGTGAAATTTTTTAAAATTTCATCTTCATATTTAAAATTATAAATAACTTAAAATCGGGAGGAAGTGTCTGTTTGTTAATTGTGTTTGAAAAGGTAAATTTAATTTAAATACTAATTGAATTATATTTCATAGAATATTTTAAAGAAAGCTTTTTTTAAGCTTCTGTTTCTATGCCTTTCAGAATACTTAACATTAAAACACTCACACTGGTCTTTTATTGCCTAGAATAAGGCTTTTTTTAGATTTCAAAGTCCGCAAAAGTTTCTGACTAATATCATGTAAAATCTTGATATTATGGCTAGAAACTTTTGCGGACTTTTTTAATTTTAAGATTTTTATAAAAATGGAGGAATTAATAAATGAAACACAGTACAGTTTTGGAATTTAATATAATACTCGAAAAGCTTTGCGACAATGCACTATCAAAAAAAGCGAAGGACAAAATTTTGGCAATGAAGCCCATATTGAATGAGCGTGAACTAATAAACAAAATAGCAGAAACAACAGATGCAAAAAAAATAATAGAATCACTTGGAACACCTCCTTTAGCTTCGATGGATGAAATTTATAAAACTTTAGATTTATGTGAAAAAGAATCTATGCTAATACCAGAACAATTAATTCAGATAGCGCAGTTTATAAGTTGTTGTCTCCGAATGAAGAAATACCTAAAAAAGGGTGAAACTTTAGAAGTTTCGCTTGCATATTATGGAGATGCTATTTTAGATTTATCAGATTTATCTGCTATTATAGAAAATTGCATACGCAATAATGGCGTAGATGATTATGCATCAAAAACGTTAAAAGACTTGCGTGGCAAAATCGAAACCAAAAATATCGCAATCAAAGAAAAGCTTGATAGTTTATTGAAATCAAATAAAAATTATTTAGCAGACACTTTTATTGTAAAAAGGCATGGGCGTTCAGTATTACCTATAAAAAAGGGATTTAAAAGCAAAGTGGCTGGAACAGTAATTGATACTTCAGGAAGTGGAAGTACAGTTTTTATAGAACCGAATGCCGTAAAAAAGCTTCAAGATGAACTATCTACACTTTTGATAGCCGAAGAAAATGAAGTAAAAAGAATATTATACACTTTGACTTCTAATGTTTATGAAAAAATAGATGAATTAAAATCAAATATTTCTTGTATGGAAAACCTAGATTTTGCGTTCGCAAAAGGCAAACTTTCCTACGATATGATGGCGATTCCACCCCAAATAAATACAACAAAAAAAATTGTTATTAAGCAAGGTCGTCACCCTCTACTAGACCCTGAAACATGTGTGCCACTGAATTTTGAAATAGGCGACGAAATTAGAGGTGTTGTAATTACTGGTCCTAATACTGGTGGAAAAACCGTTACTTTAAAAACAGTAGGGTTATTATCGCTAATGGCACAAAGTGGATTGCATGTTCCTGTTGCAGAAGGTAGTATTTTCTGTATGCATGCCAATATTTTATGCGATATAGGAGATGGTCAGAGCATTGCCGAAAGCTTATCAACTTTCTCATCACATGTAAAAAACATAATAGAAATCTTAAACCACACCACAAAAGATAGTCTTATTTTATTGGACGAACTGGGTTCTGGAACTGACCCCTCAGAAGGAATGGGTTTAGCAGTTTCAATACTAGAAGAACTAAGAAAAAGCTCCTGCTTGTTCTTAGCCACAACGCATTATCCAGAAATAAAAGAATTTGCAAATAAATCTGATGCTATTATGAATGCTAAAATGGGATTTGATAAAGAGAGCCTGAAGCCATTATATAAACTGGAAATGGGTGAAGCTGGTGAAAGCTGTGCGTTTCACATTGCTGAAAAATTAGGATTTCCTAAACATATGTTGCAATTAGCGTTTAAAACAGCTTATCCAAACGTGTTGGAAGAAAAGTTTTCTACTGCAAATGAACAATCTTTATCTCGACCTGTTGCCCCTAAAATTTTGCCTATCATGCCACAAAAAAATCTCAAACATATAGAAGAAAAATTCTCCGTTGGTGATAGTGTAGAAATTTACCCTGAAAAAGCAATCGGAATAGTATTTTCGCCCCCAAATGATAAGGGTGAAGTTAGAGTTCAGTTTAGAAATGAGAAAATATTAGTCAACCACAAAAGACTGAAATTACTGGTAAAGGCAACGGAGCTTTATCCAGAAGACTATGATTTTTCTATTATTTTTGATACTATCGAAAATAGAAAATCCAGACACAAAATGACAAAAAGGCATGACCCAAATTTAGTTATTAAGTATGAAGATTAATATACAGTCGATTGCAACTGAAACAGTAAAAGATTAAAACTGTGGAGACTCCGTCAAGGCTCGCCTTCACGCCTCTACAAGGGTTACACCCTTGACCCTTTTTAGCAACCACGTAGTGGTTGCTGTTAAAGTTTTTTGCCACACTTTTTTTCAAAAAAGTGTGAAATCTTTTGAT
>JGI994J12354_10000108_pt1 | contig 74142 bp, 62 predicted proteins | sample IntmicLarv3ML3BL_FD_12354 | JGI IMG/M metagenome (IMG submission 12354) | reverse complement strand
ATTTCCAAATACATTCAGGGGTAGTGAACTTGCGCTTATTGCTACTGTAAGCGTTGCCATGGCCATTCTTTTCAACTTATACTTCATTACTTAAATCACTCCTCACAGGAAAATTTTTGTTGACAAATATATTATAATATATTATTCTCTAAATGTACAGTGTTCAGAAACATGTGCTTAAAAAGTGTCTTTAAATTAGTAAGTTCACTCCTTAATAATTAGACTTTTGCTGATAAGTGGATCTGGATGCTGTGCTTTTTGTGCAAAAAATTAAAGATTAAGGTCAAAATATTAAGAGATTTTTTTGCAAGCGCGTATGCGCTTGCTTTTTTAATTTTGAAATTTATCAATCGAAAAGGGATTGTTTTTATCGGCGGAGCCGAAACGCAGTCAAACGTGCGTGCGCTTATCGGGGCGGTGGGGCAGAAGCCCCACGGTCTTTTTATCTTTTAATCTTTTTTTGTTGTTTACGTCTATTGATTTAAGTAGACGTAAGATGTTAAAATTATCTGTGAAAGTTTCTACAAACTACTGTTAATGAACTACTATTTATTGAAGGGAGTAATTAAATATGCTGAACAAAAAAACAATAGGTGATTTAGCTGTAAACGGTAAAAGAGTTTTAGTTAGATGCGATTTCAATGTACCACTTAAAGAGGGCGCAATCACAGACGAAAATAGAATAGTTGCAGCACTTCCTACTATTAAAAAACTTATTGATGATGGTGCTAAAGTTATACTTTGCTCACATCTTGGTAAGCCAAAAGAACCAGACGCTAAATTTTCATTAGAGCCAGTTGCAAAAAGCCTTTCGGGACATATCGGTAAAGAAGTTGTATTTGCGGCTGATGATGAAGTTGTAGGACAAAAAGCAAGAGATGCAGTTGCTAATATGGCAAATGGTGATGTTGTACTTTTACAAAATACACGTTTTAGAAAAGAAGAAACTAAAAACGGCGAAGAATTTTCTAAAGAACTTGCGGAACTTGCTGATCTTTATGTAAATGATGCTTTCGGTTCTTCTCATAGAGCACATTCTTCTACTGTTGGAGTTACTAAGTTTGTAAGTGAATCTGCTGTTGGTTACTTAATGGAGAAAGAAATTAAATTCCTTGGTAATGCAGTAAATAATCCAAATAGACCTTTTGTAGCTATACTTGGTGGTGCAAAAGTTTCAGATAAAATAAATGTAATCAATAATCTTTTAGATAAAGTAGATACATTAATAATTGGTGGTGGTATGGCTTATACGTTTATAAAAGCACAAGGCCATAGCATCGGTACATCTTTACTTGAAGCTGATCGTGTAGATTATGCAAAAGAAATGATGGACAAAGCAAAAGAAAAAGGCGTAAAGCTTCTTATACCTGTAGATACACTTGTAGGTAAAGAATTTAAAAGCGATACAGAATTTACAACTGTAGATGTAGATAATATTGCAGATGATGTAATGGGTCTTGATATAGGAGCAAAAACAAACGCTATTTTTGCAGAAGCTTTAAAAGATGCAAAAACAGTAGTGTGGAATGGCCCTATGGGTGTATTTGAGTGGGAAAACTTTGCAAACGGAACTATAGCTGTTGCAAAAGCCCTAGCAGAAATTGATGCAACTACAATTATAGGTGGTGGTGATTCAGCTGCTGCAGTTAATATTCTTGGTTTCGGTGACAAAATGACACATATTTCAACTGGTGGCGGTGCTTCTTTAGAGTTCTTAGAAGGCAAAGAGCTTCCAGGTGTTGTAGCTGTTGATAATAAATAATCAAAGACTATAAAGAAGAAGACCGTGGGGATTTCATCCCCACTACCCCGGACAAGCGCAGCGCGCTTGACCGCTTTTTTAGAACGCACTAGCGTGCGTTCTGTTAGAAAATTTTATGGATATTGGCAAAAAATATTTTGAAGCTAAATTATATTATAGCAAGCGCGAATGCGCTTGACCGCTTTTTAGAACGCACTAGCGTGCGTTCTGTTATAAAATTTTATGGATACTGGCAAAAATATCTTGAAGTTAAATTATATTATAGCAAGCGCGAATGCGCTTGCTTAAAAAAGGGTCAAGGGTGAAACCCTTGTGGGGTTTGGGGCAACGCCCCAAGGTTTTTATTTTTTGATATATAAAAAGGAGATGATAGCATGTCACGTAAAAAAATAGTTGCTGGAAATTGGAAAATGAATATAAAGCCTTCTGAAACGAAGGGTATTATAGATGGTTTGAAAGATAATATTAAAGATAGTAATGTTGATGTAGTTTTTTGTGTTCCTTTTGGGAATTTACATGCAGCATTAGAAGCAGTACAAGGTACAAACATAGCTATAGGTGCACAAAATATGCATTGTCAAGATAGTGGTGCTTTTACTGGTGAAATTTCAGCTGATATGTTAGCTGATATGGGTGTTAAATATGTGATACTAGGACATTCTGAAAGACGTTCTCTTTTTGGTGAAACAGATGTAATAGTAAACAAAAAGACTCTAAAAGCGTTAGAAAAAAATCTTGTGCCTATAGTATGTGTAGGTGAAACGTTAGAAGAAAGGGAACAAGGTATAACTGTTGATCTTGTGAGACTTCAAACAAAAGTAGCGTTAACTAATGTAACAAAAGAACAAGCTAAAGGTATAGTTCTAGCTTACGAGCCTGTGTGGGCAATTGGTACTGGTAAAACTGCTACAAGTGCACAAGCGGAAGAAGTTTGTAAAGCATTACGTGAAGTTTTAGCTGAAATTTACGATGAAGCTACTGCAAGCGAAATACGTATACAATACGGTGGTAGTGTAAACGGTGCAAATGCTACAGAGATTTTTTCTATGGAAAACATAGATGGTGGTCTTGTAGGTGGAGCAAGCTTAAAGCCAGAATTTGAAAAAATAATAAACCATTAAAAGATTAAAGATTAAAAGATGAAAGACCTTGGGACTCCGTCCCAAACCCTGCAAACTTTTGAAAAAGTTTGACCAAAACTTTATTAGCAAGTGCTACGCACTTGCTGCAGAGAAAGCTTAAAGATTTTGGGAGCGTTGCCCCAAACCCCACAAACTTTTGAAAAAGTTTGACCAAAACTTTGTAAGCAAGTGCTACGCACTTGCTGTAGTTCGGTTTTAGAACATTGTAGCCTTACCAAAAGACAGAACGCACGAATGTGCGTTCTCAACGTGGTCAAGCGCACGTGCGCTTGTCGGGGTGTGGGGCTGAAAGCCCCACGGTCTTAATCTTTTTGTGCGTTCTTAACCGCGGTCAAGCGCGCGTGCGCTTGTCGAGGTGTGGGGCTGAAAGCCCCACGGTCTTAATCTTTTAATCTTTAAAAAAAGGAGTGATATTTGAATGAGTAAAGCACCTACAGTATTAATGATTTTAGATGGATTTGGATTAACAGAAGAAACAGAAGGTAACGCTATTCATATGACTAAAATGCCTCATTTGGAAAAGATAATGAACACTTATCCATGGGCAGAAGGTCAGGCTAGTGGTTTAAGTGTAGGTTTACCAGACGGTCAAATGGGGAACTCTGAAGTAGGACACACAAATATTGGTGCTGGTAGAATAGTTTATCAAGAATTAACTAGAATAACTAAGAGCATACAAGACGGCGATTTTTTTGAAAAACCTGTGTTACTTGATGCGGTTAAAAACTGTAAAGAAAATGATAAAGCTTTACACCTTTTTGGCTTATTATCAGACGGTGGTGTACACAGTCACATAGAGCATTTATATGGCCTACTTAAATTAGCTAAGGATAATGGCTTAACTAAAGTATATGTACATGCTTTTATGGACGGTAGAGATACGGCACCTTCTTCAGGTAAAAGATTTGTTGCAGAATTAGAAGATAAAATTTCAGAAATTGGAGTTGGGAAGATAGCAACAATTTCTGGTAGATTTTATGCAATGGACAGAGATAAACGTTGGGAACGTGTAGAGAAGGCATATTTAGCTCTAGCTCATGGCGAAGGCGTGAAGGTAGATAGCGCGAAGGAATGTATAGAAAATTCATATAAAAACGAAGTTTTAGATGAATTTATCGTTCCAACAGTAATACAGGAAAATGGTAAGCCTGTTGCTACTATAGAAGAAAATGATTCTGTTATATTTTTTAATTTCAGACCAGATAGAGCAAGAGAAATTACAAGTGCGTTTTGTTCACCAAACTTTGATGGTTTTGAAAGAAGAAACGGCTATTATCCGTTAAAATATGTTTGCTTTACAGAATATGATGAAAGTACGCCTAATAAAAGTGTAGTTTTCACTTCTGAAAATTTAAGTAATACACTTGGCGAATATTTATCAAATGCTGGACTTACACAAATGCGTATGGCTGAAACAGAAAAATATCCACATGTTACTTTCTTTTTCAATGGTGGAAAAGAAGAAGCGTATGCTGGTGAAGATAGAGTATTGATTCCTTCTCCTAAAGTAGCGACGTATGATTTACAGCCAGAAATGAGTGCACTTGAAGTTACGGATAAGCTTGTAGAAAGTATAGAATCTGGCAAGTATGACTTCATTTTAGTAAACTACGCAAATCCAGATATGGTAGGCCATACAGGAATAATACCAGCGGCTGTTAGGTCACTCCAAGTTGTTGATGAATGTTTAGCTAAGGTAATGGAATCTTTACTTAAAGTAAATGGTCAAATGCTTATTTGTGCAGATCATGGAAATTGCGACAAGATGATAGATTACACTACTAAAGAAGCTTTCACATCTCACACAACAAATCCAGTTCCATTTATAATAGTAAACTCTAAAGAAGAAATAAAAGCAGTAAAAGAGGGCGGGAAACTTTGCGACATTGCGCCTACAATTCTTGATATGATGGGCTTATCAAAACCTGAAGATATGCTTGGTGAGTCATTACTTTCTAAATAATATCCTAGAAACTTGAGGTTATAGTGTCAAAAATTATGCAAAATTTCATTTAAAAGTAAAAGTGCATTAACTCACCTAAAAATAACTAGAATTGTTAGATGAAAAAAGATTGACATTTAATTTGCAAAGTTTTAGTCTATATTAGGTATACTAGCATTTATAAATGTGAATCTTGAAATGATATTTGATTTTGAAAGGGGCTTGATTTATTAATGAAACGCTTTATTGAAATTTTAGATGTAAATGCAATTGAGATTTTAGATTCTAGAGGTAACCCAACTGTAGAAGTTGAAGTAGTTGTTGGAGACGACAGCGGCGATAATTTCGTTGGTAGAGCAGCAGTACCTTCAGGTGCATCTACTGGTGCTTTTGAAGCAGTAGAACTTCGTGATGAAGATACAAGCAGATATTTAGGTAAAGGTGTTCTTAAAGCTGTTGAAAATGTAAATGATATAATTGCTGAAGAGCTTATCGGTATGAACGCACTTGACCAAGTTGCAGTTGATAAAAAAATGATAGAGCTTGATGGTACTCCTAACAAAGCTAAATTAGGTGCTAATGCTATACTTGGTGTTTCTATGGCGGTTGCAAGAGCAGCGGCAGCAGCACTTGATGTTCCATTATACCAATACCTTGGTGGCGTTAACGCTAAACAATTACCTGTTCCTATGATGAACATTTTAAATGGTGGAGAACATGCAGATAATACTGTAGATTTCCAAGAATTTATGGTTATGCCTGTAGGTGCTGAGACTTTCTCTGAAGCTGTGCGTATGTCTGCTGAGATATATCACAACCTTAAAAAAGTTCTTCACTCTAAAGGTTTAGCTACAGGTGTAGGCGATGAGGGTGGTTTTGCACCAAACATTGCTACTCCAGAAGAAGTTATTGATATCATTTTAGAAGCTGTTACTAAAGCTGGTTACAAGCCAGGTGATGATGTAAGAATAGCTCTTGACGTTGCCGCTACTGAACTTTACAAAGAAGATGGTCTATACCACTTCAAAGGTGAATCAGAAGCTAAAGGTTTATCAGAAGTTATAACTAGAACATCTGAAGAAATGGTTGAAATGTATGCTAGTTTAGTAGACAAATATCCTATCATCTCTATTGAAGATGGTCTTGACGAAAACGACTGGGATGGTTGGAAACTTTTAACTGAAAGATTAGGCGAAAAAGTTCAGCTAGTAGGCGATGACCTTTTCGTTACAAATACAGAAAGATTACAAAAAGGTGTAGATTTAGGCGTTGCTAACTCTATCCTTATAAAAGTTAATCAAATAGGTACTTTAACAGAAACTTTTGATGCAATAGAACTTGCTAAAAGAAATAATATGACAACAGTTATTTCACATCGTTCAGGTGAAACAGAAGATTCTATAATTGCAGATATAGCTGTAGCGGTTAATTCAGGTCAAATCAAAACTGGTGCGCCAGCTCGTTCTGACAGGGTTGCTAAATACAATCAACTTCTGAGAATTGAAAGTGAACTTTTCGATGCTGCAGAATTTCCAGGCTTATCAGCATGGTACAACCTTAAAAATAAATAATATTTCTTTTGGCGTAGCATATTTTAATTAATATGCTACGCCTTTTTTAGTTAACATTTTTACTGGTTAAAATTTTGTTTGAAAAAATCATAAAGAGATGTTACACTAACCTTCTAAAATATATATGGGAGGTACATTATGAGTACGTATGTTACAAAGGGTGTTTGCGCAAAAGGTATTGATTTTGAAGTGGAAAATGGAATTGTAAAAGAAGTTAAATTTGAAGCAGGTTGTAATGGAAATTTAAAAGGATTATCTTCTTTGGTACAGGGTATGAAAGTAGAAGACGTTATAGAGAAGATAAAAGGTACGACTTGTGGAAAAAGAAATACTTCCTGTCCAGATCAGTTAGCTGTAGCGTTAGAAAATTGGAAAGCACAGAATCAAGCAGGGGAGTAACAGTTCAAAAGGCAAATAAAATATAGGAGTCGTTGTACTTTTAAAATATTTTGAATATTATGGGAGGCTAGAAATATGAAAGAACGTGAAGAAATCATTCATAAAATATTTGAGGCGTGGGTAATAAAAGATATAGCTTTAGCAGAAGGTATTCTTAATGAAAGCGCGATATATAAAGATCATTTTGGTGACGAAGTATACAAAGGTAGAGAATCTATTGCAGAAAGATTTAAAGAATTTTATAAAAATCATGATTTAATGGAACATGGCTTCGAGCAAATTATGCATCAAGATGCTAAAATGGTAGTGGATTGGTCATGTACTTATTCATGTCATGGAAATGTTATTAGTCGTCATAAAATGTCTGTTGTCGAATTTGATGAAAATAATAAAATCCTTTCTATCAAAGAGTATGTTTCTATTGCTAACAAGTAAAAAAATAATTAAAATTTTAGGGTATATTGTGTATACTATGTGATTGCCTCTTTTCTCTTATTCTGATATAATTCAGTTCAAGGGTTTAACATGGTTATATAATAAAATTGAACTTATAGGGGGTTAGTGTAATGGAAATGCGTGAGCAAATTATTGTTAACTTTTTGAATTCTGGATTGACGCAAAGTAATGATAATGTATTTTCGGATGTCCTTACTGGTGATGCGGTATATACGGATTATTTGGGGTATGTATATTCGGGTATCGTTGAAATCAGAGACTGGTTTAGAGGCTTCAACAAGAAAGTAAACATATCAAAATGGGATGTTATGCAATTTATACATCAGGGTCACGCCACGGTTATAGAGTGGAAATTTATTTATGAGCAAGAAGGTCAAAATAAAGAATTTGAGGGGCTTTTTCTTATCAAATTCAATAAGCATAACTATATTACTGAAGTTAAAGAATATATATCAGAAATAGACAAAGACGGTCAAGCCTTATATGTCTAATACATTATATGTTTATCAAAAAGGCTATCTTCATTCAGAAGATAGCCTTTTTTTATGCGTTCAAAAAATCTATGAACTTATAATTAAAATCCTCAAGTTCATCGTAAAAAACACCATGACCACTATTTTTAAACTCATATAATTCTGAATTACTTATACCCTCATTTAAAGCAAGCGCAAAGTTGTATGGACAAACTTGGTCGAGTTTACCATGAAATATTCCAGTTTTAACTTTTATATTAGAAAGTTCACTCCGAAGATCTTCATCCCTTAATGATATAGCAGTTTCTATTGTGCCTATACCAGAGCTACTAATACAAATTTGCTTTATCCAAGTTTTAAATTCTTCGCTATGCGATTTTGCAAACAAGCTTTTACAAAAATCTGCTGCCATTTGCGGTCTATCTTTGTATGTTTGTTCAATTAACATATCAACTGATTCCGAGGACATACCGTACGGATAATCTGGTCGTTTAGTAAATGCAGGTGCTGCTGCCGCAAGTAATGCTAGTTTTGATACGCCATGACCTTTAAACAAAGACATATATCTTATAGCTATAGCTCCACCCATTGAAAAGCCCGCTAAAGTTAAATTTTTAGGCCTAGTATTTAAAATAACACTATAAACATCTTGTGCTAAACGGTCATATGAATAGTTGCTTGCTGGACAGTCTGATTGCCCAAAACCTCTTATATCCATAGAAATACATCTTACCCCAATTTTTGAGAGTATATCTATCTGATATTCAAATATTTTATGGTTCATCGGCCAACCGTGGATAAATAACACTGTCTTATTAGCTTTTGGATTAATATCTTCTACGGCAATTTTCACATTGTCGTTTGTTTTTATGTAGAACATTTAAAACCTCCAATTATATCAACTTGTAATGTATCTTATGTAAGGAGGCATATATTGTGATTCAAATTTAAATAAAAAATAGTAAAAAATAAAAACCGTGGGACTCTGTCCCACACCCATTGCCGTATACGGCAATTTCTCCAAGCTTTTAAAAAAGCTTGACCATAAAATTAAAAGCGCAAGCTTACGCTTGCGCAATTACGCGGTCAAGCGCGCGTGCGCTTGTCGGGTGTGTGGCGGATAGCCCCACGGTTTTTATCTTTTACTCTTAAACGTTAAACCTAAATAAAATGATATCGCCATCTTTGACAACATATTCCTTGCCTTCTAGCCTAACGAGTCCATTTTCTTTAGCTAAGTTATAATTGCCATGTGCCATTAAATTATCATAAGTAACAACTTCGGCTTTGATGAACCCTTTTTCAAAATCTGTATGGATTTTACCAGCAGCACCAGGGGCTTTTGTGCCTTCTGGGATTGTCCAAGCGCGAACTTCTTTAACGCCAGCTGTTAAATAACTTATTAAACCTAAAAGTTTGTAACTAGCAGTAATAAGTTTATCTAAACCGCTAGAACTAACACCTAAATCTTCTAAAAATAGCATTTTTTCATCTTGATCTAGTTGTGATAATTCTTCTTCAATTTTTGCGCATACAACAAAAACTTCAGAGCTTTCAACTTTAGCAAGTTCGCGAATTTGTTTAACATATTCGTTGTTTTCACCATCATCTTTTAAATCTTCTTCAGAAACATTAGCTGCATATAAAACTGGCTTAGAAGTAAGTAAATTAAAGCTTTCCAACATAATTTTTTGGTCTTCGTCCATTTCTAAAGTTCTTGCAGGTTTACCTGATTCAAGCAAATCTTTTAAACTATTTAGTAAATCAAGCTCTTTTTGTAAGTTTTTATCTGCTTTTGCAGTCTTAGTCGTTTTAGCAATTCTACGGTCTATAATTTCCATATCAGAAAATATAAGTTCAAAATTTATAGTTTCAATATCTCTTATAGGAGAAACATTTGCGTCCACATGAATTACATTATCATCATCAAAACATCTAACGACATGAACAATAGCATCTACTTCTCTTATATGTGATAAAAATTTATTTCCTAATCCTTCACCTTTACTAGCACCTCTAACGAGTCCTGCTATATCAACAAATTCGATTATAGCAGTCGTAACCTTTTCAGCGGAGTATAATTTTTCGAGCTCCGCTAACCTTTTATCAGGCACAGCTACAATACCCACGTTAGGGTCTATAGTACAAAAAGGGTAATTTGCAGATTCTGCACCGCCCAAAGTCAAAGAGTTGAAAAGGGTACTTTTCCCTACATTCGGAAGACCGACCATTCCTAATTTCATATTAATTAATCCTTTCTTAATTACAAAATTTTATTAATTATACTAAATCCCATCTTGTAAATCAAATTCAAGAGATTAAAGATTAAGACCTTGGGGCTACTCGCCCCAACATCCCAGCAAGCGCACGCGCGCTTGACCGCGTATAGAACGCGCATCCGCAAGTTCTTAAAAGAGAAAAGAAAAAAAGACCTTGGGCGTTGCCCAAACCCAACCGCTTTTTTTCAAAAAAGCGGTACAAAAAACTTTAATAGAACGCGCGGAGCGCGTTCTTAAAAAAGGGACAATGATACTGTATTGTTATTTGTAGTATGAAAGACAAAATAAAAAAGCAAGCACGAATGTGCTTGCTAAAAAACGCGGTCAAGCGCGCGTGCGCTTGTGCAGGTTTGGGGCGCATAGCCCCAAGGTCTTAATCTTTTAATCTCTAATCTTCGTTGTTAGCAAGAACGAAGCCGACTAATATACCTTTGATGAATATAAGCGTAAGGAACGCTACTGTGAAAATGCATAATCTGTTTTTGTGTTCTTCAGGGATTAGGATACCTTTAACTGAATTGTTTTCTACAGATTTTTTTGCAACACGATGGTGCCTTCTAGTTTTAGCGTAAGACATTTTAACATCTCCCCTTAATATTATATTTTACTAACATTACCATATAGTTTGCCACAATAAACTAGTTTTGTAAACATATATTATTTCTTCGGATTATATAACTAGTATTTGTTTTTGTAAAGGATAATATAACAAAAATTTTTATGACATAATTTGTATATTTAAAATTTGAAATTTTACAAATAATAATACAAATACAGTATTAGGTAAAAATATAAAAATATGCGTATAAGCATATCGAGAAGACATAGTGGAGGACACACATATGAAAAAATTACTACCGATGGCTTTAGCCGTTACAGCCTTATCTACAGGATGTTCACCTCTTAGAGAAGTAAGATTTGATACTATACAAAATTCTGCACAAGCTAGATCGAACGAAATAATGAAAAGACATTATGAAAATTATGCTAAACGAGAAGATAGTTATACGGCTGAACATTTAAGCCTTGAAGTTGTAGAGTTTGACGAGGAGACCGAATTTCAAAGAGAAAGAATAAGGGTACTAGAAAATGTTATATCCGAAATACAGGGGATAGAAGATGTTAGTATAGTGCTTGTAGAAAATGCGGCTATCGTTGCTATAAGTGTGATAGGAGAAGTAGGGGATACTGAGCTTAAAAGTATAAAAAATAAAATTGAACAGGTTATTAAAGAAACTGATATTTCTATAAGATATGTATCTGTAACAGCGGCACCAGAGCTTATAGAAAGAATAAACAAACTTGGATCTGAAGGGAATAAACAAATAAATTTAACAGAAATACAACAAGAGATTATTTCGAATTTAAGGCCTTTGGTATAATAACTTAAAGTCAATTGTGTATGAATTAGTTATAAAGATTTTGGGTTTTCAGCCAAGGCTAGCCTTAACCCGACAAGCGCGTGCTTGCTTACAAAGCTTGTGGAGTTAAGGTTAGCCTTGGGCAACGCCCCAAGGGTTTAATGTTTTACTATTTCATATGCAATTGAGTATAATATAATCTTGCTTACATTGCAGTATTAGTGTTAAAATTAAAATAACATGAGTGAACATAAGTAAACTTAAATAAATTATAAAAATGAGGTTGGATTATGAAATTAGACGATATATCAAATCAAATTTACATAGTAGCTATAAATGAAGCGAAGCTAAATAACCACGAATATATTACGCCAGAACATTTTTTATATGCAGCACTTATGTTTAGCGTAGGGAAAAATACTATAATATCAAGTGGCGGAAACGTTGAAGCTGTAAAAAGTGATTTAAGAAGGTTTTTTGAAATATATGTACCAAAAGCAAAAGCAGGGAGCCCAATACAATCTTTTGCATTTCAAAGCATGTTAGAAGTAGCTTTTGATGAGTGTCAAAAAGTAGGTAGAGATGCAATTTCTGTAGAAGATATTTTTGTAGCTTTTTATTCTCTTAAAGATTCACAAGTTGCTAACATAATTAATAGAAATAAAATAGATTCAGTTATAGGTGTGGACGAAGATGATATGGACGAGTATCAGTTAGTAGAAGGTTCTGAAGATGTTATTCCTGAGGATTTAGAAGATAATATTCCTGATCTCAACTTTTTAAATCCTTATGTACTCAATATGAGAGAAACATTAGATAATGATTCTGTAGTTATGAGAGAAGGAATTGCAAGTCGTACTATACAAGTTTTGTGCCGACGAACAAGAAATAATGTATTATATTTAGGAGAATCAGGCGTGGGTAAAAGTGCAGTTATCGAAAGCCTAATATATCTCATGCAAAAAAATGAAGTACCTGTTAAACTACAAGATGCTAATATATTCTATTTGGATATATATAATATATTAGCAGGAACAAAGTACAAACATGATTTTGAAGAAAGGTTTGCAAAAATTCTTAGGGAAATTTCTAAAGTATATAAACCTATAGTATATATTGATGAAATACATACGCTTGTTAGCTCAAGTTTAAATGTAACTGGAATTTTAAAGCCTTATATCTCCAAAGGTGAAATGAAATTTGTAGCTTCTAGTACAGCTTCAGAGTATCAAGAGCATTTACGTAAAGATAAAGCGATTTCAAAAGGGTTTGAATGTATAGAGGTAGAAGAAGCTACGATAGAAGAAAGTGTTAATATTTTACGAGGTATAAAGCATAAATACGAAAGTTATCATGGAGTGAAATATACAGACGACGTTATAAGAGCGATATGTGAACTTTCGGCTAAGCATTTAAAAGAAAAGCTTTTGCCAGACAAAGCAATAGACGTTATGGATGAAGTAGGGGTACATGCCAGAATAAATGCTCTTGATGAAAGCAAGGTTTTAGTAAATATTAAAGATGTTGAAAATACAGTTGCTGCTATTGCCCAGATTCCAAGTAAGTCTATATCTGCTACAGAGGTAGAAATATTAAGAAATTTTAAAGAGAATATGTCTAATGAAATATTTGGTCAGAATGAAGTATTAGAAAAAGTGGCATATGAAATAAAACTAGCTAAATCAGGATTGAGAGACGGAAAAAAGCCGTTAGTTAGCTTTTTATTTATTGGATCAGCGGGTGTGGGTAAAACAGAAGTAGCAAAGCAAATAGCAAGAAATTTTGGTATTAAGTTAACTCGTTTTGACATGAATGAGTTTCAAGAAAAATATGCTGCAGCTAGGTTTATTGGTTCATTTTCAGAAAATGGTGATGAGCAAAATCTTGGTTTATTCAAAGAACATGTAATCAGAGAGCCAAACAGTGTATTGTTTTTTAACGATATAGAAAAAGCTCATGCGGATATATTAAACGTTATTTTGCAAGGTATGGAACGAGGATTTTTAACTGATGCATTTGATAACAAAATTGATTTATCTAACACAATACTGATAATGTCTTCTGGCGTAGGTATGAGTTATTTAGATAAAAAAGTTATAAATTCTGACGATAGAGATATAGATGCGTCTGAAATAAATCAAGAAATATGTAAATATTTTTCCGCCGAATTTAGAGACAAACTCGATGGGGTAATGTTATTTAACGCTATAGATCAAGAAATGGCGGATCTCATATCACGAAAAACAATAGATAAACTTACCAACAAATTAAGCAAAAAGAAAATTAAGCTTGTTGTAACTAAAAGTTTAATGGAATATATATCTTATAAAGGTTACTCTAAAGGACTTGGCGCGAAAGAAATAGTTCGTACTGTTAACTTAGAAATTAAGCCAAGGCTAGTAGAAGAAATGCTTTTTGGCGATTTAAGTAATGGTGGCGAAATCATAGTAAGTTTTAGCCAAAATAAAATTGTTTTTAGAATGAGTAAATCTTAAAAGATAAAAGACGAAGACCTTGGGGCTATCCGCCCCAAACTCCGACAAGCGCAGCGCGCTTGCAGAGGTTTGGAGACAGCGTCTCCAAGGTCTTAATCTTTTGACTTTAATCTTTAAACTTTAAATTATTAAGGGGATGTGTATATAATGAAATTTTTAAAAAAATGTACTCCATTTATGTTAGCTGTTATGTTTGCTGTGCAGCCAGCTCAAGTTTTTGCTAATACATCATCAGGTCAATCTGGAACAACTGCAAGAACTGTTGCAAATAATACTGCTACTAATTTAACTGTTAGGGAAGCGGCAAGGCGAGCGTCAGATAATAGCTCTGCTATAAGAAATACTCAAGATAATATCGTAGCAAGCAGGGAACAAGAGCAAAGAATGAGAAATGACATGGTTCAAGCCTCAGACAATTTATCAGCTTTTTTAAATGCTTCTGTTGCATTGATGCAGTCACAAATGCAAAGGGCATTAGCTGATGATAGTATAAATGTACAAAGAGATACTATACATTTTTTAGTTACAAATCATTTTGCGAATATTGTTAGAGCAGAAAAAGCTCTTGAATTATATGATGCTAACCTTGCAATGGCTGAAAGAGATATTATTGTTATGGAGGTTATGGTAGATTTAGGTTTAGAAAGTCAAGCGTCCCTTAATCTTGCAAGAGCGAATTTTGAAAGAACTGTAAACGAGCGAGTTAATTTGATGAACTCTATCGACGAAGGTCATAGAGAGTTAAACCGTTTGATGGGTGTACCGCTAGATAGAAGGCATAATCTTATATTTGATATTGAATTTCAAGAACTTGGTGAAGTTAATCTATCCAGATACATAAGCAACCATAGCAGAAATAATATGAATGTTAGGCAAGCAAATGCAAACTTGGATGTTGCGCAACTCCAATTAGATAACCATATGACACCTATTGATATGCAAACTGGTATAATTTTGCCAGGGGGTGTAAGCAGGGATGAAAGAATTGTTGGCGTTAATGTAGCAGCTAGAGCAGTTCAAGATGCACGTTCTGATACAGAAAGTAATGTAGTTTCTGTCCATACGCAAATAAGAAATATAGAAGCACTTATAAATTCAGCAGAATCACAACTTGAGAGTATGCAAGTTGAACTTAATATTTTAAATACTAGATTAGCTTTAGGGCAAATTACGCCAATAGAAGTTGATAGATATAGACTTGGCATGATGGAGTTAGAAGAGCAAATCAGGCAATTAAAAGTTTCTCATAGTTTAACAGTTATGCAACTTAGAAATCCTAATATTTTATTTTAAACTAGTATAATTTTGCCTTCAAAGGAAAATAATAATATCGAATAAACTTTGAAGGAGTGGTATTATGAAAAAATTCACAAAAGGTTTAATAGCAGGTAGCGTAATAGGTGTGGCAGGTGTAGCAATGGCTATTACAGATAAAAAATCTCGTAGTCGCATTGTTAAAAACGGTATTAAAAAAATGGAAAACATGTAAAACCTTGAGAGCGTAACCTAAGGGTATACAAATTTTTAAAAAGAACGTATTTATATGCGTTCTTTTTTTATGTTTAGTAACTAGTTATTATAAAGACCGTGGAGGCGTTGCCTCCACACCACCACAAGGGTTTCACCCTTGACCCTCTTTTGCAAGCGCATGTGCGCTTGCTTACTTACAATTGAGCATATAAGTATAATGTACGTGTTTATATTAATAAAATTAATTAGGTTCATATATTGCAAAGGGGTGAAATGTAATTAAAAAAGAAAGGTTTATAATAGGGATTCTTGCAGTAGCATTAGTAATATCTTGGTTGCCTTTAGTAAATAATATAACTGTTACTACTACTAATACAGATATGTTTATTCCAACATTTGATAATATAAATGAAATAACTACTATGGAAAGTATAAAAAAATATCTTTTTACAATAGACCCAAGTGCATATGTTGTTATAGATGATTTTCCTATACATAAACTTGCTAACATGGATTTAACTTTAAATTTATATGGCACAGAACCTAAAATACTGATAATGCATACGCATTCGCAAGAATGGTTTATAGATAGTGAAATAGGAAACCCGTATGATTCTATAGTAGGCATAGGTCAGTATTTAGCTGAAATTTTAGTTAATCATTACGGTATTTCTGTTGTTCATGATGTGGGCATGTATGATATAAAAGATGGTGTGATACAACGAAGCACAAGTTATGAGACAATGGAATTAGGAGTAAAACAAATCTTAGAAAAATATCCAAGTGTGGAAGTAATAATAGATTTACATAGAGATGGAGTGCCTGAGCATGTACATTTAGTAACAGAAATAAACGGTCAGCCTACAGCACAAATAATGTTTTTCAATGGTATCACCAGATATAATGATAATGGTTCACCTGTTGAAATGCCAGATCTCATTAACCCTTACATAACAGAAAACCTAGCACTAAGCCTACAATTATTTCTAACTGCAAATGAAAACTATGCAGGCCTCGCCAGAAAAAATTACATAAGAGCGTATAGATACAGTCTGCATCTAAAGCCAAGAAGCATGTTAGTAGAAGTAGGTGCCAACACAAGTACTGTACAAGAAGCCAGAAACGCAATGCGTCCGTTAGCCAGTATAATAATGCAAGTTCTCAGTTCAAAAGATTAAAAGAATAAGACCGTGGGGATTTCATCCCCACCACCCCTGACAAGCGCACGCGCGCTTGACCGCGTAATTACGCGAGCGATGCTCGCGCTTTAGGGGGGCGTATAAGATGTCGAGGACAGAAATAAAAAAAAAGAACGCGCATGCGCGCGTTCTTAAAAAGGGTCAAGGGTATAACCCTTGCAGGGTGTGGGACGGAGTCCCACAATCTTTAAAAGAATAAGACCGTGGGGATTTCATCCCCATCACACCCCTGGCAAGCGCACGCGCGCTTGACCGCGTTTCGGCTCCGCCGAGGGGAAAACAGAAACTGAACGAAAAAGAAATAAAAAAAGAACGTGCATACGCACGTTCTAAAATATATATAATTATTTTGATAAAGCTTTTGCAAAAGCTAAAAGCGCGAGCATCGCTCGCGCAATTACGCGGTCAAGCGCGCGTGCGCTTGTCGGGGTTTGGGGCTGAAAGCCCCAAGGTCTTAATCTTTTGATTTTTAGCTTGCGCTGTGTATAAGTAAATGGTATAATTGCGGTAATGTGGAATTGATTATCTATTGGAAAGTTACAGCGGCCTCCTGCAAGAGGTATGCTGGTGGTCTATAAAACTCTCAACAAGGGTTAGAACACAAACAAACGGATAATCCACCACTGTAACAAAGGTAATTATACAATAATATGACAGCTCTTTCAAGACTGTTTTGCTTGGCTTGTCATGCCTTGAAATTTAGGGTGTTGTTGTGATGTACTTTTGGCAGTGGTGGAGAAAACGGTTAGCGTGTTAGTAGACTAGGTGGTAGTCTGCTAACACGCTTTTTCTATTTTGAGCGTCGTTCCACATAATCAAATTTAGGCAGGTGCGTTGTTTTTTTGCTTCCTTTGCTCCGACGTACCTGTCTTAAAATAAAAAGGATGATTTTATGAGCGAACTTGATAAATGTTTAAACGAAATATTTGAACAGATAATACATGAATTTCCTGATGATACATTTGAAAAGCTTAAAAACCTTAGTAAAGATGATTTATGGCAGGCACATTTTGGATTTGGTACGTGGTTGAAGGGTACTTTTCTTATGTACGACCCTGAAACACGTGCAATTTTTGAAAGGCACGGTATAGGGCAAATAGATGATATGTCCTCATTCATAATAGAAAAGTTTCAGAATTATTTGAACGAAGCTGAAGTAGAAGATTAAAGTCAAAAGATAAAGACCTTGGGGACTCCGTCCCCAAACCCTTGCAAGGGCTATCGCCCTTGACCCTTTTTTTAGCAAGCGCATGCGCGCTTGCTTTTTTAATTCTGTTTTAGTTCAGTTTCTGTTTTCCACTCGGCGTAGCCGAAACGCGGTCAAGCGCGCGTGCGCTTGTCGGGTGTGGGCTGAAAGCCCACGGTCTTCATCTTTTGACTTTAATCTTTTGACTTTATAAAAGTTGAGATGTTGACAAGCGTATGATATAATACAAACGATTTACCCACGAAGAAAGTTAACATGGGAGGCTGAGAAATGGATAGACAAAGTAAAGTAAGGAATTTTTCTATAATAGCACATATAGACCACGGAAAATCTACGCTGGCAGATAGATTGATACAAAAGTCAGGGTTACTTACCTCAAGAGAAATGCAGGAGCAAGTGCTGGATAACATGGATTTAGAGCGTGAACGTGGCATAACTATAAAAGCTCAAGCTGTAAGACTTGTTTATAAAGCAAATGACGGCGAGGAATATATTTTAAATTTAATAGATACGCCAGGGCATGTAGACTTTAATTATGAAGTTTCAAGAAGTTTAGCCGCATGTGAAGGCGCAGTATTAGTAGTAGATGCAGCACAAGGTGTAGAAGCTCAAACTTTAGCAAATGTTTATTTAGCTATAGATAATAATTTAGAAGTTTTACCAGTTATTAATAAAATAGATTTGCCAAGCGCAAACCCTGAAGCAGCTATTAAACAGATAGAAGATGTAATAGGAATAGTAGCAGAAGGTGCACCATTGATATCAGCAAAAGCGGATATTAATATTGACCAAGTATTTGAAAGAGTAATTTCAGATATACCAGCACCATCAGGTGATGTTAATGCACCGCTCAAAGCATTAATATTTGATAGCTTTTATGATGCGTATAAAGGCGTAATAGTTTTCATAAGAGTTGCAGATGGAAAAATTAAAAAAGGTTCTAAAGTTAGATTCGTAGCTACAGAAAAAGATTTTGAAGTAGTAGATGTAGGATTTTTTGGCCCAGGGCGTTTTATTCCAACAGATGAATTAAGTGCAGGCGATGTTGGTTACTTAACCGCAAGTATAAAAAATGTAAGAGATACACAAATAGGAGATACTGTAACTGAGACAAATAACCCAACAAAAGAACCTTTTTCAGGTTATAAAAAAGTTAACCCGATGGTGTACTGTGGAATTTTTCCTGCGGATGGTTCTAAATATCAAGATTTAAGAGATGCGTTGGATAAATTACAACTTAATGATGCAGCTTTGCAATATGAAGCAGAAACTTCAGCTGCTTTAGGTTTTGGTTTCCGTTGTGGGTTTTTAGGGTTACTGCATTTAGAAATAATACAAGAACGTTTAGAAAGAGAATACAATTTAGATTTAGTAACAACAGCTCCTTCTGTTATATATGATGTGTATATGACGGATGGTGAAAGTATGAAATTATCAAATCCATCAGATTTACCAGATGTAACGCGTATAGATAGAATAGAAGAACCTATTGTTAAAGCAGAAATAATTTTACCAAAAGATTATATAGGGGCAATAATGGAATTGTGTCAAGAAAGACGTGGCGAGTATATAGGTATGGAATATTTAGATCAAACTCGTGCTACTTTAACATACAATATACCACTTAATGAAATAATATACGATTTTTTTGATGTGTTGAAATCAAGAAGCAAAGGTTACGCATCTTTTGATTATGAGTTAATTGGTTATAGAGAATCAGAGCTTGTGAAACTAGATGTGTTGGTTAATAAAGAAGTAGTAGATGCGTTAAGCTTTATTGTTCATAAATCAACAGCATACGAACGTGGAAGAAAAATCTGTGAAAAACTTAAAAAAGAAATAACAAGACATCAATTTGAAATACCGATTCAAGCAAGTATAGGTAACAAGGTAATAGCAAGAACAACAGTAAGTGCATTACGTAAAGATGTATTGTCTAAATGTTACGGTGGAGATATAACGCGTAAGAAAAAACTGTTAGAGAAGCAAAAAGAAGGTAAGAAGCGCATGAGGCAAATCGGAAGCGTAGAGGTTCCACAATCTGCATTTATGAGTGTATTGAAACTCGACGAGGATTAAAAATGGAAAAAAGTAAGGATATTGGTATATATATTCATATACCGTTTTGTAAAAGTAAATGTGAGTATTGTGATTTTACATCGTTTACAAATAAAAATGATAAATTTGAAGCTTATAAGAATGCTTTGATTAAAGAAATAAATAGTTTTACGCAATTAGAAAATTACAACATTACAACCATTTTTATAGGAGGAGGAACACCTACAGTTTTTCCTTCATATTTTATTAAAGAAATTCTTGGCGCGGTTTACAGATATAATGTTAGTGAAAATGCAGAAATAACTATAGAATCAAATCCAAACACCCTTAATCTAAATTTACTAAATGATTTAAAGCATATGGGTATTAATCGCATTAGCATGGGGCTTCAAGCATGGCAAGATAAACATTTAAAACGCATAGGGCGAAGTCATAAATTAGGAGAATTTTTAGAAAGCTATAATAATGCTAAAATTGTAGGTTTTGAAAATATAAATATAGATTTGATGTTTTCTTTGCCAGATTCAAGTTTCGATGAGTGGGTGGATACTTTAGAAAATGTAGTAAAGTTATCTCCTACTCATATTGCTGCATATAGTTTAGCATTAGAGGAAGAAACGCCTTTTAGTAAACAATATGATAAAGGGCTACTAAATTTGCCAAGCGAAGATGAAGATAGAGAAATGTATAGCTATACAAGACAGTTTTTAAAACATCATGGATATTTTCAATATGAAATATCTAATTTTGCTAGATCGAATTTTGAGTCAAGGCATAATACTTTGTACTGGAAAAGGGTAAATTATAAAGGGTTTGGTTTGGCATCTCATTCTTTTTTTGAAGGGGTACGTACTAGTACTATATCGTGTTTAGATAAATATATTGAATTTTCAGAAAATTCACAAAACATTACAGCAGAATCTCATTTAGTAACGCGTGAAGATTCTATGTCAGAGTTTATGTTTTTAGGGCTTAGGTTAAACGAGGGTATTAGCAAGGCAGAATTTAGGAAAAATTTTAGTGTAAATGTTGGAGATATTTTTGGTGAAGTTATACAAGAAAACGTAGCGAAAAAGCTTCTTGTAAGTGAAAAAGATAGAATTTATCTTACAGAAAAAGGAATTGATATTTCTAATTATGTGCTGTGTGACTTTCTTTTGTGAAGGAATCAAGAAAATAATTATTGAAAAAATACTTGACATATTTCCTGACAAATGATAATTTATAAATATGAATTAGCACTCACAAGAATAGAGTGCTAACAAGATACTTGTTGGTGCTAATTAATTAGGAAGTGATTATAAGTGTTTCTTAGTCTTAATGAAAGAAAAATGCGGATATTAGAGGCTTTAATTAATGATTATATTAGTACAGGCGAGCCAGTAGGATCGCGCACCATTGCTAAAAAATATGATATAGGCATTAGTTCAGCCACAATTAGAAATGAATTAAGTGATTTAGAGGAAATGGGTTTCATACTGCAGCCACATGCTTCTTCAGGAAGAATACCTTCAGACAAAGGGTATCGTTTGTATGTAGATACTTTGATGCAAGATAGATATAGAGATCTTACAGATGATGAAACTGTATATCTCAAAGAAGTTATTCTAAATAATATTAATCATATAGAGTACTTGATGAAAGAAACGGCTAAAGCTATATCTATATTAACAAACTATACTACTATAGTATCGCAACCAGAACTTAAAAAAATATCTATAAAACATATACAGTTAATGCCGATGGATGCAAACTCTATTGTACTTGTAATTATAACGATGAATAAACTTGTCAGAAACAGTACAGTAAGCGTCCATGAATCGCCTAATAGTGAATCTCTTGGTGAAATATCTATATTTTTGACAGAACTGCTACAAGGTAAAGATACAGAAGATATAATTAAAATAGATATAGCAGAAGTTAAAGAGCAAAAAAAGGCATATGCAAACATTTTAGAAAGTGTTATAAAAGCTATAGTTGATATTTTGACAAAAGAAGAAGATATTGAAGTGTATACAAGCGGTGTTAATAATATTTTAACTTTTCCAGAGTTTAGCGATATAGAAAAAGCTAAAACTATTTTCAAAACATTTGAAGAGAAAGAAATTTTAATAACCTTATTGGACAAAAAAAATACAGATAGTATACAGGTTGTCATAGGGTCAGAAAATAATTTAGAACAAATGAAAGATTGTAGCATTATAAGAACAAACTATAAGCTAGGCAATCAGTCTATAGGAACTATAGGAATAATAGGTCCTACACGCATGGATTATTACCATGTGTCGTCTATTCTTAATGGGATTGTAAAAAATATAAATTCTGTTTTATATGCTATAAATATAGATGAATTTAAAGCGAGATGAGAAGGGGCAGATTTAAATGGATGAAACAGAAATAGATGAAGCAGAAGTAGATAGAGATGATATTCTTGATGTGGTTGAAGATGCACCAGAAGATAATGAAGAAACAAGTGCGCTTCAGGAATCAATAAAAAGAAATAAAGAGTTAGAAGATAGAATTCATCGTAACATGGCTGAGTTTGATAATTTTCGCAAAAGAACAGCAAAAGAAAAAACAAGTATATATGATGATGGTATAAACGATACAGTAAGCAAATTATTGCCAGTTATTGATAGCTTTGAACGAGCAATATCTACACTTGATATAGAAGATGAAGCGAATAAAGGTATATTAATGATACACAAACAATTTGAAACAGCACTAATGAATATAGGCGTAGAAACAATTGATTGTGTAGGCGAAACTTTTGACCATAATTTACATTTTGCGGTTTCACATGCTAGTGATGAATCTCTAGGTATCGGAGAAATAGTTGAAGAAATGCAAAAAGGATATAAATATAAAGATAAAGTGATCCGTTGTAGCATGGTGAAAGTAGTAAATTAAATATTGGTTGGAGGAATCGCATGGGAAAAATAATCGGAATTGATTTAGGAACTACTAATTCTTGTGTGGCTGTTATGGAAGGTGGACAACCTGTTGTAATACCAAATTCAGAAGGATCAAGAACAACACCATCTATAGTAGGTTTTACTAAAAATGGTGAAAGATTAGTAGGAGAAGTAGCGAAACGCCAAGCCATAACTAACCCAAGTAACACTGTAATAAGTATAAAAAGGTATATGGGTACAGAGCATAGAGTAGAAATAGAAGATATGTTGCAAATAGGCGATAGAGATTCTTCTTATGATGATAGTGAAGCAAAATCTTATTCTCCACAAGAAATATCAGCGATGATACTTAGAAAGCTAAAAAAAGATGCAGAAAGCTATTTAGGTGAAGAAGTAACAGACGCTGTTATAACAGTTCCAGCATATTTTACAGATAGCCAAAGACAAGCAACAAAGGATGCAGGAAAAATAGCAGGGCTTAGAGTAGAGCGTATTATAAATGAACCAACTTCAGCCGCTTTAGCATATGGTTTAGATAATGAAACAGAACAAAGAATAATGGTATACGACTTAGGTGGTGGTACATTTGACGTATCTATTATAGCGATGGAAGATGGAGTTATAGAAGTTCTTGCAACAGGTGGTAACAATAGCTTAGGTGGCGATGATTTCGATGATAGGCTTGTAGATTATATTGTGCAAGAGTTTGAGAAATTAGAAGGCATAGATTTAAGCACTGACAAAATGGCAATGCAAAGAGTTCGCGATGCTGCAGAAAAAGCAAAAAAAGAACTTTCCACGGTTATAAGTGCTAGTATAAATCTACCTTTCATTACAATGGATCAAGAAGGACCTAAACATATTGATATAGATATTACTCGTGCGAAATTTGATGAGCTTACAGAAGATTTAGTAGAGAAAACTATGGCACCTGTTAAAGTAGCTCTTGAAGATGCTGAAACAACAGTAGAAAATCTTGATAAAATTATATTGGTTGGAGGCTCTACAAGAATACCAGCAGTACAAGAAGCTGTTAAAAATCTTACAAATAAGGAACCGTTTAGGGGGATTAATCCAGATGAATGTGTTGCGCTGGGAGCAGCTATTCAAGGTGGGAAGCTCGCTGGAGATGAAGGAGTAAATAGTATACTGTTACTTGACGTAACGCCTTTATCTTTGGGGATAGAGACACTTGGAGGTGTAGCTACAAAGCTTATACCGAAAAATACTACTATACCTACAAATGAAAGTAGATTATTTACGACAGCTCAAGATGATCAGAGTGAAGTTGAGATTATTATATTCCAAGGTGAAGAAGAGCTGACTAAATACAACAAAATGCTTGGAAAATTTGTATTAGGTGGAATTGTTAAAGCACCAAAAGGGGTACCGCAAATAAAAGTTGCTTTTGATATAGACTCGAATGGTATTGTGCATGTATCAGCTAAAGATTTAGGTACTGGGCTTGAGCAGAAAATAACTGTTACATCAGATACAAATTTAACTGAAGAAGATATAGAAGATGCGATAAGAGATGCGGAAGAATATTCAGAAATTGATAAAAGGCTTAATGAGGCCGTACTAGCAAAAAATAATGCTGATGCTGTAATCTTCCAAGCAGAAAAAGCTTTTAAAGAATTGGAAAGCAGAATAGACTTAGGAGAAAGACAATTGTTAGAAGGAAAACTAGTAAATTTAAAAGATTTAAACAATGAACTTTATGCAGACGCTATGTCTACAAGTGATGTGGAGATTTTAAATGAAGAATCAGAAAAATTAAAATCCCTGCTTAAAAGTTTCGCTGCAAATTAAGTCAAAAGATTAAAACCTTAAAAAGATTAAAACCTTGGGCTCAGCCCAAACCCGCAAGCTTTTTGAAAAAAGCTTGACCAAAAACTTTCAAACGCATGCGCAGAGCGCATGCTTGAAGCGGTGTTGTGGCAATGTCCCGAGTTTTTTTATATCAATATTTTTAAATGCATGCGCAAAGCATATGCTTGAAGCGGTATCGTGGTAGCGTCCTGAGTTTTTTTAGACGCATGCGCAGAGCGCATGCTTAACGCGGTCAAGCGCGCGTGCGCTTGCTGGGGTGTTGGGGCGAGTAGCCCCAAGGTCTTTATCTTTTATATTTTAAAGCGGGTGAAGGTATGCCAGAAGAACGAACTGGTTATTATGATATGTTTGGTTTGCAGATGGATGCAACTGAAGAAGAAATAAGAAAAGCATATCGTAAAATGGTTAAAAAATACCATCCAGATGGAAACGCTAATAGGGAAGAAGCAGAAAAAAAACTTAAAAGAATAAATAAAGCTTACGAGGTACTAGGCAATCCGCAAAAAAGAGCTAGATATGATGAAATTAATCGTTTTAAGTTTAGTAAACTACAAAACGAGCCTGAAAAAAGTAAAGTTAAAGAAGAAATTAAGTTTGAAAAACCTATTCCTAAAAAAGGTGCAGATGTCAAAATTAATTTGGACATAACATTTGATCAACTTCGTCACGGTGTAAAAAGAAGTGTACAAATATCTTTTATGGGAAATTGCAGTGCTTGTTATGGAAAAGATGAGTTACTAATAAAAAAATGCACTGTATGTGGTGGCGAGGGCAAAGTAAAGTGTTATAGGAAGTTTGAAGTAAATATTCCACCAAATATAAATGATGGTCACGTTATGTGTTTTTCTGAAAAAGGCGAAGAAGGAGAACATGGAGGAAAAAGTGGCGATTTATTTATAAGGATATCTATACAAAAAGGTATGGACAATAAAACAAAAGTACCAAATAAAAATTTTGCACAAAGAGAAACAGAAAATAAACCAAAAGAACCTCGTAGAGGCTCTGATATCAAAGGAAAAATGGATATAACATTTAAAGACTCGTATTATGGAGTTAAGCAAGATGTGACTCTGATTATTGCCTCACATTGCACTGCATGTAAAGCGAGTAGAGATGAGCAGCCAGTACCTTCATGTAAAGTATGTGACGGCTCAGGCGAAATAAAACGTTTCAAAAGCTTCAGAATTACTATACCAGCTGGTATAAATGATGGCCATATAATAAGACTAGCCAAAAAAGGTGAAGAATGCAAAAATGGAGGAGAAAACGGAGATATACTCATAAAAATTTCTGTACAAAGACATGATATTTTCGTACGCAAAGGCGATGATGTATATGTTGATATACCGATAACTTTTTTGCAATCTAAAATTGGTGGAGAAATATATGTGCCTGGCATAGATGGTAGTATATTTAAGTATAATCTTAGACCAGGAATGGATACTGGCACTGAAATTTCAATTGAAGGTAAAGGTTTCCCAAGTGTAAAAGCCCCTAGGGTTTTTGGGAATTTAGTATTTAGGTTAACTCAAAAATATAAATAAAAATTGGAGGATATAAGATGGGAAAAATAATAGGAATTGATTTAGGTACAACAAATTCATGTGTAGCTGTAATGGAGGGTGGTCAACCTGTTGTAATACCAAACTCAGAAGGTGCAAGAACAACTCCATCAATCGTAGGTTTTGCTAAAAACGGTGAAAGACTTATAGGTGAGCCAGCAAAGCGTCAAGCAATTACAAACCCAAGCAACACAATAATAAGTATAAAAAGACATATGGGTACAGACCATAAAGTTAAAATAGATGATAAAAGTTATTCACCACAAGAAATATCTGCAATGATACTTCAAAAATTAAAGCAAGATGCAGAAAGCTATTTAGGTGAAACAGTAACAGAAGCAGTTATAACAGTTCCAGCATATTTTACAGATAGCCAAAGACAAGCAACAAAAGATGCAGGTAAAATAGCAGGTTTAAAAGTAGAGCGTATTATAAATGAGCCAACATCAGCAGCATTAGCTTATGGCTTAGATAACGAGAACGAGCAAAAAATAATGGTATACGATTTAGGTGGCGGTACATTTGACGTATCTATTATAGAAATAGGCGATGGAGTTATAGAAGTTCTTGCTACTAACGGTAACAATAGCTTAGGTGGAGACGACTTCGACGAAAAAATAATTGAGTACATCGTACAAGAATTTAAAAAATTAGAAGGTGTAGACTTAAGCAACGATAAAATGGCAATGCAAAGAGTTCGTGACGCAGCAGAAAAAGCTAAAAAAGAACTTTCTTCAGCTACTACTACTAACGTTAACTTACCTTTCGTTACTATGAATGAGGAAGGCCCTAAACATCTTGATGTTAACATAACAAGAGCTAAATTTGATGAATTAACATCTGACTTAGTAGATAAAACAATGGGTCCTGTACAAACTGCTCTTAAAGACGCAGATGTGTCAGCATCTGAACTTGATAAAATTATTTTAGTTGGTGGTTCTACAAGAATACCAGCAGTACAAGAAGCTGTTAGAAAACTTACAGGTAAAGACCCATTCAAAGGTATTAATCCAGATGAATGTGTTGCTGTAGGTGCATCTATTCAAGGTGGTAAATTAGCTGGTGATGAAGGCGCAGGAAACATATTATTATTAGACGTAGCACCTTTATCTCTTGGTATCGAAACTTTAGGTGGTGTAGCAACTAAGCTTATCGAAAGAAATACTACTATACCTACAAAAAAATCACAGACTTTTTCAACTGCAGCGGATAACCAACCATCAGTAGATATTCATGTAGTGCAAGGAGAGCGTCAGCTTGTAAGAGATAACAAAACTTTAGGGCAATTTAGATTAGATGGTATTGCACCAGCTCAAAGAGGTGTGCCACAAATAGAAGTTACTTTTGATATAGATGCTAACGGTATCGTTCATGTATCAGCTAAAGATTTAGGAACTGGAAAAGAGCAAAAAATAACTATTACTTCAGGAACAAACTTAAGTGATGAGGATATAGATAAAGCAGTAAGGGAAGCTGAAATGCATGCTGAAGAAGATAAAAAACGTAAAGAAGCAATAGATGTAAAAAATAATGCTGATTCTTTAATTTTCCAAACTGAAAAATCTATGAAAGAGTTAGAAGATAAACTTGAAGTATCAGATAAAGAAAGAATAGATGAAGAACTTGAAAAGCTTAAATCATTAAACGATACAATGAGTGTTGAGTCTATGACTGAAAGCGAAGTGTCAACATTAAAAGAAGCTACTGAAAGTTTCACCAGCGTATTCCATGAAATATCAGCTAAAATGTATGAAAATGTACAGCCTTCTGGTGAGCACGAGCATGAGCACAGCGAAAGCTCAAATGATGATGAAATAATTATAGAAAACGAAGTAGAAGATGAATCTAAATAATTAAGAAAAAAATAAAAGAGTAAGATCTTGGAGGCGTTGCCTCCAAACCACCACAAGCGCAGCGCGCTTGACCGCTTTTTTAGCAACGGCTATGCCGTTGCTTTAAATCTTTTAAAATGGGTCAAGGGTGAAACCCTTGTGCGGGTTCGGGGCGCATAGCACCGAGATCTTTATCTTTTTGGTGAGCACAAGCGCGCGTGCGCTTGTCGGAGTGTGGGGCTGAAAGCCCCACGGTTTTAATCTTTTTAAATAAATATAGTAGGTGAAAATATGGCAGGTAAAGCTGATTATTACGAAACTTTAGGCGTGTCCAAAGGTGCGGGCGATGATGAAATAAAAAAAGCATACCGTAAAATGGCTAAAAAGTATCACCCTGACGCGAATCAAAATAGCGCGGAAGCGGAAGCTAAATTTAAAGAAGTAAGTGAAGCATATGAAATTTTAAGTGATTCGCAGAAAAAAGCGGCATATGACCAGTTTGGGCATTCTGCATTTGATAATAGCAGAGGTCCAGGTGGTGGCGGTGGATTCCGTTACGAAGGTAATATGGGAGACATGGGCGATATATTTGAAAGCTTTTTCGGTGGCGGATTTGGAGATATGTTTGGCGGTGGCGGTCGTGGTGCAAGAAGAAATGGACCTCGTAGGGGCGCAGATGTTCAAACTAGAATAACTATAACTTTTGAAGAAGCTTTTTTTGGTACAAGAAAAGATATAACTTTGCCTATAACAGAAATTTGCGATACGTGTAGCGGCACAGGAGCGAAGGCAGGTACTACACCTGAAAGTTGTCGTCATTGTAGAGGCACAGGTCAAGAAAGAGTAGAACAACAAACAGTATTTGGAACAATAGCAAATGTACGTACATGTAGCGTTTGTAAAGGTTCAGGTAAAATAGTAAAAGAGCCTTGTACTAAATGTAATGGTGGCGGAAAAATAAAACGCTCTAAAACTCTTGAGGTAAATATACCACGTGGTATAGATGAAGGTCAAAGTATACGTCTCGCTGAAAAAGGCGAAGCAGGAGAGCGTGGCGGTAAAAATGGAGATTTACTTGTAGGTATAAGCATACAAAGTCATGACAATTTCCATCGTAAAGGTAATAATATATACTTAGATATTCCGATAACTTTTGTACAAGCGACATTAGGTACAGATATTGTAATACCTACTATGGAAGGCGCAGAAAAGTATACTGTCAAAGCAGGTACTCAGCCAGAAACAGTTGTTACCATAAGAGGAAAAGGTTTCCCAAGTGTAAGGAATAATAAAATTTTTGGCGATTTAATAATAACATTAAAAGTTGTAGTACCTACAAACTTAAGCGATAGTCAAAAAGATTTATTAAGAGAGTTTGCAAAAGATTCAGGCGATTCATACAAAGAATCTAAAAAAGGTATATTTGGCAAATTTGGCGAAAAAATAAAAGATAAACTAGACCATTAAAAGATTAAAAAATTAAAACCGTGGGGCGTTGCCCCACAAGCGCAAGCGCGCTTGACCGCTTTAAGCATGCGTTTAATAAGGCTTAGAGATGCTTAAGGTTTATCGAAATTTTCAAATTCTAAGCAGAACGCACGGATGTGCGTTCTGAAAAGGGTCAAGGGTGAAACCCTTGTCGGGGTTTGGGGCTGAAAGCCCCAAGGTTCTAATCGTTTGATTTTTTAATCTAAAAACAAAAAAAATCTTGACAATGTCGAAATGTAAATGTATAATTCTTTTCAGTGTATTTGAAAGGGAGGGGATTATGATGTCTTACATAGATAAAATTATTAAAACTCTATATGATGATTGTTTTTCCCTCTTTTTATTTTTTATTTCTATTATATATTCAAGAAGTAATGAGAATAGTATTTCTATTCTTATTACTTCTTTTTTTTAATCTTTTTTAGAATTTGGGAAGGAGACCCTATACATGGATAAAAAGAAAGATTTGCTAGGCATAAAAGATTTGCAGAAAGACGAAATTTTGCATTTATTAAAATTGGCAAATGAAATGAAACCGAAAATTAGGGATAAGAACCTGCGAGATAATTCTTTAGAAAAATCAAGTTTAGTTACTTTATTTTATGAAAACAGCACTAGAACGAAAATGTCTTTTTTACTAGCTGGCGAATATTTAGGGGCGAAAGTAGACGATTTAGGTATTGCTACGAGTAGCGTTTCTAAAGGTGAAAGTTTAATAGATACAGGTGTAAATTTAGATTACATGGGTATTAATATTATGGTAATTAGACATAGCATGACAGGTGCACCGCATCTACTTGCTAAAAATGTTTCAGCATCTGTAATAAATGGTGGCGACGGTTCAAATGAACATCCAACTCAAGCATTACTTGATATGTATACCATACAAGAGAAAAAAGGCGACTTCAAAGATTTAAAAGTTACTATACTGGGTGACATAGCGAATAGTAGAGTGGCAAGAAGTAATGCGTTTGGACTCGTGAAGCTTGGAGCAAAAGTAACACTTGCAGGTCCTGCAACACTTATATCAAAAGATATGGCGGTTCTAGGTGTAGATGTGACAACAAATATAAAAGAAGCTATAACAGACGCAGATGTTGTAATGGGGTTACGTATACAGCTAGAAAGACAAAAGGCGCATCCATTCCCAAGTTTAGAGGAATACGCAAAATTTTTCGGAGTAAATAAGGAATTATTTAAATACGCCAAAAAAGATGCTTTACTCATGCACCCAGGGCCTGTAAACAGAGGTGTGGAATTAACATCAGATATTATAGACGGTGAAAATTCGGTTATATATGAACAAGCAGAAAATGGCGTAGCTGTTAGAATGGCAATACTTAAACATTTTGGGGGTGCGGAATAATGTTGATAAAAAATGGTCGTGTACTAGACCCAGCTAACAACATAGATAAAAAAATGGATATATTAGTTGAAGATGGTAAGATAAAAGAAATAAGTGACAACATAGAAATAGAAGGCGTTAAAGTGATAGACGCAAATGGTAAATGGGTAACAGCAGGTTTAATAGATGTTCATGTGCATTTAAGAGACCCTGGTTTCAAACATAAAGAAAATATAGAAACAGGTAGCAGGAGTGCCGCTGTAGGTGGATTTACCACAATCTGCTGTATGCCAAATACTAATCCAGTTGTAGATAATGAAATTGTTGTAGAGTATGTAAACTCTAAAGCAAAAAAAGCGGGAATTGTAAATGTGTTACCGATAGGAAGCATAACACGAGGTATGCAAGGACAGGAGTTATCAAGTATAGCTGAAATGGCAGAAGCAGGTATATGCGCCATAAGTGAAGATGGAAAAACTGTAGAAAATACAGGTTTAATGAAAACTGCAATGAGATACGCAAAAATGTTTGATTTACCTATTATGTCACATTGTGAAGATTTGAAACTTGTAGGTAAAGGGCAGATTAACGCATCTACAACCGCAACTATACTAGGGCTAAAAGGAATATCTAACGACTCAGAAGAAGTAATAGTTTCTAGGGATATAATACTTGCAAGAGGTGCAGGCGCAAAACTTCATATATGCCACGTGAGTACAAAAGAAAGTATAGAGCATATAAAACGTGCGAAATCAGAAGGGCAAAAAGTAACAGCAGAAGTATGTCCACATCATTTTTCACTTAGTGATGAAGATATAACAAGTTATGATGCTAATTTTAAAATGAGTCCACCTCTTAGAAGTAAAAAAGATATTGAGGCATTAAAACAAGCTTTAAAAGATGGAACGATAGATATCATAGCTACGGACCATGCACCGCATCATCAAGATGAAAAAAATTGCGAATTTGAATCAGCTTTGAACGGAATAATAGGATTAGAAACAGCAGTTCCTATTTGCATCACAGAACTTGTAGAAAAAGATATTTTAACTCCGCTTGAATTAATAGCTAAATTAACTACGAATCCAGCAAAGTTATTAAATATAGATAAAGGTCATTTAAGTGTAGGTAGTGTTGCTGATATAACTATAATAGACCCTGATTGTGAGTATACAGTAGATAAAAATAAATTTGTATCACTTAGTAAAAATACTCCATTTGATAAAAAGCAAGTTAAAGGAAAAGTAATTCATACAATTGTAGCTGGTGAAATTGTAGTCGAAAATGGTGAATTAAATGATAGATAAATTAATAGAAAAAATTAAAGAAACTGATAACCCTACGGTTGTAGGGTTAGACCCAAGGCTTGAACAAATACCAGAGTTTATAAAAACGGAAGCTTTTGAAGCTTACGGAAAAACGCCTAAAGCAGTAGCAGAAGCATTTTTTAGGTTTAACAAAGAAATAATAGATAAAATATATGATTTAATACCAGCAGTCAAACCACAGATAGCAATGTATGAACAACTAGGATTAGACGGTATAGACTGTTACATCAAAACTATAGAATACGCAAAATCTAAAGACTTAATAATTATTGGAGATATAAAACGTGGCGATATTGCATCTACAGCAAAAGCGTATTCTGATGGACATATTGGACGAGTTCTAGTAAGTGAAAATGAATTTGAAATTTTTAAACAAGATTTTATAACTATAAACCCTTATATGGGTTATGACTCCATCGAGCCATATATAGACGATTGCGAAAAATATGATAAAGGACTTTTTGTACTTGTGAAAACTTCAAATCCGAACAGTGCAGAAATACAAGATTTAATATCAGATGGAAAACCGATTTACGAACATGTAGGGCAACTTGTTAGTAAATGGGGCACAAATTTAATCGGTGCAAATGGGTTTAGCAAAATAGGGGCTGTAGTAGGTGCAACTCATAAAGAAGAAGCACGCAAGTTAAGAGAGTTAATGCCCAACACATTTTTCTTAGTTCCAGGTTACGGAACTCAAGGCGGTACAGCCGAAGATGTAAAGCCCTGCTTTAACAAAGGTGGTCTAGGGGCAATAGTAAATAGCTCACGAGGTATAACAGCCGCTTTTCTTTCTGAAAAGTACAAACATTTCTCGGAAAAAGAGTTTGCTGAGGCTTCAAGGCAAGCAGTCGCAGACATGAAAGAAGATTTAAACAAAACGTTAAAAGATTAAAGGATAAAAAGCAGAAGACCTTGGGCTCCGCCCAAACCCGCAAACTTTTAAAAAAGTTTGACCAAAATTTTGTGCAAGTGCTACGCACTTGCGTTTAATACGGCTTAGAGATACTTATGCAAATTTTAAGCAGAACGCACGAATGTGCGTTCTGAAAGGGTCAAGGGTGAAACCCTTGTCAGGGTATGGGGCTGAAAGCCCCATGATCTTGATCTTAAAGACAAAGACCTTGGGCTTCGCCCAAACCCACAAGCTTTTTGAAAAAAGCTTGACCAAAAACTTTATGCAAGTGCTACGCACTTGTGCTTAATACGGCTTAGAGATGTTTATGTAAATTTTAAGCAGAACGCACGAATGTGCGTTCTGGAAAGGGTCAAGGGTGAAACCCTTGTCAGGGTATGGGGCTGAAAGCCCCATGATCTTGATCTTAAACTTGAACTTGATTTTTGAAAGGGGTATGTATGGTATGGTACAGTTGATATTAGAGAATGGAACGATATTTGAAGGACAATCTTTTGGTTACTCGAAAGAGTCTGTAGGCGAGGTAGTTTTTACAACAGGTATGACAGGGTATCAAGAGACTTTAACCGACCCATCTTTTGCAGGTCAAATAGTGGTAATGACATATCCGTTAATAGGAAATTATGGTGCGAACCTTTTTGATATGGAATCTGATTCACCCAAGTTAAACGGTTTTATTGTAAGAGAAAAATGTGATATGCCGAATAACTGGCGAACAGAAATGACTATAGATGGGTTTTTGAAACAGCATAGAATACCAGGTATATACGGTATAGATACGAGAAGTTTAACTAGGACTTTAAGAAGTCATGGAACACTAAAAGGCATAATAACAACTGAGCGTTTAACACAAGAACAGATAAAAGAAAGATTTGCAAATTTCTCTAATAAAAATGTTGTGTCAGAAGTTACAACAAAAGAAAGATACACAGTAGAGGGCGACGGTTTACACCTTGCAGTTATAGATTATGGTGCAAAAAGAGGAATCCTAAATAGCTTAATTAAAAGAGGCTGTAAGCTAACTGTATTCCCATCTAGTGCATCAGTTGAAGAAATTTTAAATGTTAATCCAGACGGTATATTTTTAACAAATGGACCAGGTGACCCGAAAAGTCTAACAGAAGAAATAGAAACAGTAAGAAAATTAATTGATGAAAAGCCTGTTGTAGGGATTTGTTTAGGTCATCAACTTATAGCTCTTAGTCTTGGTGGTAAAACAGCAAGGTTAAAGTTTGGACATCGTGGTGCCAATCATCCAGTTAAAGATTTAGATACAGGACGTATTTATATTACTTCTCAAAATCATGGGTATGTCGTTGATGATTTACCAAATGATATGGAAGCATTCATGATAAATGTAAATGATGGAAGCGTAGAAGGTATAAAGCATAAAACCAAAAAAGTAGCTAGTGTACAGTTCCATCCAGAAGCTACACCAGGTCCACTAGATACTGGATTTTTATTCGATGATTTTTTAAGTCTAATAAAAGATTAAAACCGTGGGGACTCTGTCCCCACCCCCCTGCAAGCGCAGTGCGCTTGACCACTTCAAGCATGCGTTTAAAAATTTTTGGTCAAGCTTTTTTTAAAAAGCTTGCGGGTGTGGGCAGAGCCCACGGTCTTAATCTCTGATAATTTGAAAGGGGAAAATATAAATGCCTAAGGATAATACAATTAAAAAGATTTTAGTTATAGGTTCAGGACCAATATTAATAGGTCAGGCTGCGGAGTTTGACTATTCTGGAACACAAGCGTGCCAAGCTTTTAGAGAAGAAGGCATAGAAGTAGTTTTAGTTAACAGTAATCCAGCAACAATAATGACTGATATGGGAATAGCTCACTACACATATATAGAACCGTTAACTATAGAATTTATTGAAAAAATTATAGTGAAAGAAAAGCCAGATAGTATAATAGCAGGAATGGGCGGTCAAACAGGACTGAATTTATCTTGTGAATTACATGAAAAAGGCATTTTAGATAAATACAATGTACGAGTTGTAGGTACATCAATAGCATCAATTATAGAAGGCGAAGATAGGGAAAGCTTCAAGAAATTGATGGAAAGAACGAACCAGCCTATTATAAGCAGTGCTATAGTTACTGAAATGGAATCGGGTTTAAAAACAGCAGAAGAAATAGGTTATCCAGTAATTATACGTCCAGCTTATACTCTAGGTGGTACTGGTGGCGGTATAGCCGATAACGAGGAAGAATTAAGAGAAATACTTGCACAAGGTTTAAGTTTAAGTAGAGTGGGTCAAGTGCTAGTTGAAAAAAGTATAAAAGGCTGGAAGGAAGTTGAGTTTGAAGTTATAAGGGATGCTTATAACAACTGTATAATTGTATGCGGTATGGAAAACGTAGACCCTGTCGGAGTGCATACAGGCGATAGTATAGTAGTAGCACCAACACAAACTCTTTCAGATATTGAGTATCAAATGTTAAGAACTGCTTCAATAGATATAATTCAAGCGGCAAATATAGTAGGTGGCTGTAATGTACAGCTTGCGCTTAATCCAAACAGCTATGAATATGCAGTTATAGAAATTAATCCTAGAGTTAGTCGTTCGTCGGCTTTAGCTTCTAAAGCAACAGGATATCCTATAGCAAAGGTATCAGCAAAAGTAGCGTTAGGGTATGCATTAGACGAAATAAAAAATGATGTTACAGGTAAAACTTTTGCGTGTTTTGAGCCAACACTTGATTATGTTGTTTTAAAAATACCGAAATGGCCATTTGATAAATTTAAAGATGCGAAAAGAACTTTAGGTACAAAGATGATGGCAACAGGCGAAATAATGGCTATCGGTAATAGTTTTGAGCAAGCGTTACTTAAAGGTGTACGTTCTCTTGAAATAGGCCAATTTAGCTTTGAAAGAAAATCATCTACTCAAAAATCTATAGAAGAATTAAAAGCTACTGTACAAAAACCAGATGATGAAAGATTATTTGATTTAGCGGAATTATTAAGAAGAAATTATTTAGTAAGAAAAGTTTGCGAAATTACAGGTATGGATGAATTTTTCGTAAATAAAATTAAGGCACTTGTAGACATGGAAGAAGAATTAAAAACAATGTCTTTAAAAGACCTTACGAAAGATAAACTTAAGTTTTACAAACAAAAAGGTTTTTCAGATAAAGGTATAGCAGACTTTATGGGTTGTAGCCCTACAGATATTTATAAATTAAGATGTGAGCTTGATATAAAACCAGTATTTAAAATGGTAGATACATGTGCTGGTGAGTTTGAAGCGGTATCAGCTTACTATTATTCTACTTACGATAAAGAAGATGAAGTAGAAGTATCTGATAAGAAAAAAGTAATAGTTATAGGTTCAGGTCCAATAAGAATAGGTCAAGGTATCGAGTTTGACTACTGTAGCGTGCACTGTATTTGGGCATTAAAGAAAATGGGTATAGAAACTATAATAGTAAATAGTAACCCTGAAACTGTAAGTACAGATTTTGATACATCGGACAAACTTTATTTTGAGCCATTAACGGAAGAAGATGTATTAAATATAGTTGAAAAAGAAAAACCAGACGGTTTAATACTTCAATTTGGCGGTCAAACAGCTATAAAGCTTGCTAAATTCTTTAGAGAAATTGGTGTACAAGTATACGGTACAAAACCAGAACAAATAGATGAAGCTGAAGACCGTGAAAAATTCGAGCTTTTCTTAGAAAACATCGGTGTAGCAAGACCTAAAGGCAAAGGTGTTTGGACTATAGAAGAAGGCGTAGAGATAGCAGAAAAAATTGGTTATCCAGTGCTTGTTAGACCTTCATATGTTTTAGGTGGTCAGGGTATGGAAATAACATATGATGATGTACAACTTAAAAGATATTTAAGTAGTGCGTTTGAAAAAGATAAAAATAATCCTGTCTTGATAGATAAATATTTATATGGTAGAGAAATAGAAGTTGATGCTATTTGTGATGGTGTAGATGTATTTATCCCTGGGATTATGGAACATTTAGAGCAAGCGGGCGTGCATTCAGGTGATAGTATATCTGTGTATCCAGCGCAAAACTTATCAGATGAGAAAAAATCAAAAATTTTAGAAATTACTAAAAAGGTAGCTTTAGGTTTAAAAGTAAGTGGTATGGTAAACATACAGTTTATAGAGTTTGACGATGAAATTTATGTAATAGAAGTAAATCCACGTGCTAGTAGAACAGTACCTTATATAAGCAAAGTTACACATGTGCCGATAATTGAACTTGCAACTCGTGCAATGATGGGCGAAACTTTACAAAGTTTAGGTTATACAACATGTATACACCCTGAAATAAAATTAGTAACAGTTAAAGTGCCAGTTTTCTCAACAGAAAAATTACCGATGGTTGAAGTATCTCTAGGGCCAGAAATGAGATCTACAGGTGAAGTATTAGGTATAGGTGCAACTTATGAAGAAGCATTATACAAAGGATTTTTAGGTGCGAAAGTGCGTATGCCTAAAAAAGGCGGTACTATCCTTGTAACAATAAGAAGACGCGATCAAGAAAAATTTATACATCTTGCAAAAAGGTTTAGAGATTTAGGTTTTAAATTCATGGCAACGGACGGTACTGCAAACTCTTTAAAAGATGCAGATATAGAATCTGTAGAAGTTAACAAAATAGGAAAAGGAAGTCCTAACATACTAGATATAATAAGAGATGGTAGTATAGACATGATTGTAAACATACATGAAAAAACCAACGATCAAGAAACAGACGGATTTAAAATAAGAAGAATAGCGGCTGAAACTAACACAACACTTCTTACATGTTTAGACACAGTAACGGCAATGCTATTACTTGTAGAAAAAGACATGAAAGTCTCTGACTCGGACGTATGGGACATAAACGATTTAAAGTAAAAGATTAAAGATTGTGGGGACGGAGTCCCCACACCCCTGCAAGGGTTTCACCCTTGACCCATTTTAAGAACGCACGAATGTGCGTTCTTAACCGCGGTCGAGCGCGCGTGCGCTGAAATTGCCGTATACGGCAATGGGTGTGGCGCTGAAAGCCCCACGGTCTTAATCTTTTGAAGGGGGGAAATGTATGATAATTTCAAATACTCAAATTGGTGAGAATATTTTCTCTATAACAATGGAATTGCCAGAGGTTGCAAGAAAGGCAGTGGCTGGACAGTTTGTGCAGGTTTATTTACCGAAAGGTGAACATTTGCTTCCACGTCCGATAAGTATTTCTAATGTAGATGGTGATACTGTGACTTTGGTTTATCACGTGGTAGGTGCTGGCACAGAATTTATAAGTACATTGCAAGAAGGCGAAACAGTAAAAGTTTTGGGTCCACTTGGTAACGGTTTTACTCAAAATGGAAATTTGAAAAAAGTTGCGTTAGTAGGCGGTGGAATAGGTACACCTCCATTGTTACAACTTTTAAAAGAGTTAAAAACAAAAAATCCAAATATAGAAGTAGATGTATATTTAGGATTTAGATCAAAATCTATATTAATAGAAGAATTTAAAAAATTAACCGAAAATGTTTATATAGCAACAGATAGCGGTGAAGAAGAATTTAAAGGAAATGCAGTTGATTTAATCAAAGAAAAAAATATAGATTACGACGAAATTTTTTCTTGTGGACCTAATGTAATGTTATCAAATTTGGCTAGTTATGCAGAAACTAAAAATATAAAGTGCCAAGTTTGTATGGAAGAAAGAATGGCTTGTGGTATAGGTGCGTGTGTTGGCTGTGTAATAAAAATAGCAGATGGAGATACATTTATTTATAAAAAAGTATGTAAAGACGGCCCAGTTTTTGATAGTAACAAGGTGGTGTGGCATGGATAATTTAAAAGTAAATATCGCAGATGTAGAGCTCAAAAATATAGTAATGACAGCTTCTGGAACTTTTGGAAGCGGTAAAGAGTATAGCGAGTTTGTAGATTTAAATAAATTAGGTGCAGTTGTAGTAAAAGGCGTTTCACATAAAGCATGGAAAGGCAACCCACCACCAAGAATAGCAGAAACTTATGGCGGTATGCTAAATAGCATCGGGCTACAAAATCCAAGTGCTGAAGTTTTTATAAAAGAAGATTTACCGTTTCTTAAAAAATTTGATACAAGAGTTATAGTAAATCTTTGCGGTCACACTTTAGAAGAATATATAGAAGTAACCAAAGATTTTAGAGATGTAGACGTAGATTTGCTTGAATTAAATATATCTTGCCCTAATGTATCAGAAGGCGGAATAGCATTTGGAACAGATGCTATTATGGTTGAAAAAGTTGTAAGTGAAGTTAAAAAACATGCGAAACAACCTTTGATAGTTAAACTAAGTCCAAACGTAACAGATATTGTTTCTATTGCAAAAGCTGCAGAAAATGGCGGAGCAGATGCAATTTCTTTAATTAACACTTTAATAGGTATGAAAATAGATATACACAAAAGAAAGCCGCTACTTGCAAATAAAATAGGTGGGTTGTCAGGTCCAGCTATTAAACCAGTAGCAGTACGTATGGTATATCTAGTTTCTAAAGCTATTAAAATACCTGTTATAGGTATGGGCGGAATAATGACAGGTGAAGATGCGATTGAATTTATTATGGCTGGTGCTACAGCAATTGCAGTAGGCACAGCAAATTTCACAAATCCGTATGCAACAATGGACATTTTAAAAGGTGTAGAAGATTTTATGCGCACTAACCGTATAAAAGACTTATCTGAAATAAGAGGTATCATCGAATAAAGACAAAAGATTAAAAGATTAAAACCGTGAGACTCCGTCTCACGCTCTGGTCGCTTTTTGAAAAAAGCGACGCAAAAACTTTAGAAGCTTTGGCTTGCGCCAAAGCTTAAAGGAATAAAAGCCGTGGACTCTGTCCAAACCTGCAAACTTTTTAAACGCATGCGCAAAGTGCATGCTAAAAAAGCGGTCAAGCGCGCTGCGCTTGTCAGGAGTTTGAGGGCGGAAGCCCTCAAGGTTTTAATCTTTTGACTCTGTCAAAACCTGCAAACTTTTAAAAAAAGTTTAATCAAAAATTCTTAAGTGCATGCGCAAAGCGCATGCTAAAAAAGCGGTCAAGCGCGCTGCGCTTGTCGGGAGTTTGAGGGCGGAAGCCCTCAAGGTTTTGATCTTTTGACTTTGATCTTAAAAAAAAGGAGGATATATAGTGGTAGAAAAAATTTTGAAAGATGCAGAAGCACTGCTTGAAGGTCACTTTTTATTAACGTCGGGAAGACATGCGGATAGATATGTTCAGTGCGCGAAAGTGTTGCAGTACCCTGAATATGCAGAAGAATTAGCAAAGGTTTTAGCTAAAGGTTTTGAAGGTGACGAAATTGATATAGTTATAGGTCCAGCTATGGGCGGAATGATAATCGGTTATGAATTGGCTAAACAATTAAAAGTTAAAAGTTTGTTTACGGAACGAGTAGACGGCAAAATGACTCTACGCAGAGGTTTTGTTATACCTGAAGGTGCGAAAGTAGTAATAGCAGAAGACGTGGTAACTACAGGCGGTAGTGTACGAGAAGTAGTAGAAATAGTTAAAGAAAACAACGCTGAAGTTGTAGGTATTGCATCTATAATAGATAGAACTGGTGGCAAAATAGATTTTGGAACAAAATTTACCACAGCTTACTCAGCAGATATTACATCTTATGAAGCGGAAAATTGCCCTATATGTGCTGAAGGTAGTATACCACTTGTAAAGCCAGGTAGCAGAATTTTAAAGCCTTAGCTAACTAAGTAATTAAAAGATTAAAAATCAAAGTATTTTATACTTTTTTGAAAGAAAGTATGGCAAAAAACTTTAAGCAAGCGCGTACGCGCTTGAAATTGCGGTATACCGCAATGGGTGTGGGGCGGAAGCCCCACGGTTTTTATGTTTTTTTCTTTTATTATTTAATTTTTTTCTTTTAAGTAGGCTTGAAATTTTTCTATTACGAAAAAAGACATATCATCTACTTGAGATATACCATGATTTTCAAAAATTTTACGTATTTCTGGATTGTCATTAAGAAAATTACTTTTTAACCAAGTACCAAACCCAAAATGGGCTTGCCATAAATCATCTTTTTTGATAGTTTTAAATTTATCAAACATATCATCGGGAAATTCGCGTAGCACTTCTCTGAAAATATCGTCTAAACATTCATCAAGTTTGCTCATAAAGTTATCCTTTCTATTTTAAGTTTTAAGGCAAGCACTAGAGGTAAGGAGTGGGTGAAACAGTGCTTGCCAAGATTATATTCAGTGGTAGTGGTTCTAAAAAAAGAAAAGACGTGTCAGTAAACTAATTTAGTCTACTAACACGCCAACCGTTTTGCTACCACTGTAAAAAGAACACTACAACAAAGCCCTATATTCAAGGCATGGCAAAATAAGAGAAAGACTCTTGAAAAAGCCACCATATCATTGTATAATTACTTCTGTTACAGTGGCGGATTATCCGTTTGTTTGTGTTCTAACCCCGATTACAGAGTTTTATAGACCACCAGCATACCTCCGGCAAGAGGTCACTGTAACTTTCCTTTCAGATAACTACCACATTAAGGACGATTATACCAGTTTATTATACATAGTGCAAGTTAAATATCAAAGTCAAAGCATTAAAAGATTAAAGTCAAAAGATTAAGAGATTAAAGTCAAAAGATTGTGGGACTCTGTCCCACACCCAGCAAGGGTTTCACCCTTGACCCATTTTAAGAACGCACATACGTGCGTTCTTTTTTATTTTGTTCTCATTCAGTTTCAGTTTTTGCCTCGACGGAGCCAAAAAGCGGTCAAGCGCGCTGCGCTTGTCGGAGGTTTGGGGGCAGCGTCTCCAAGGTCTTAATCTTTAGATAATGTTTTACCCTTGACCCATTTTAAGAATGTTCGTATGCGCGTTCTTTTTTTATTCTGTCCTAGTTCAATTTCTGTTTCCATTCGGCAGAGCGAGACGCGGCCAAACACATTATGTTTGCGCGTGGGTTTGTCGGGGTTAAGGCGAGTTTTGGGAGGAATCCCCAATATCTTAATCTTCAGATAATGTTTCACCCTTGACCCATTTTAAGAATGCGCGTATGCGCGTTCTTTTTTTATTCTGTCCTAGTTCAATTTCTGTTTCCATTCGGCGGAGCCGAGACGCGGTCAAGCGCGCGTGGGTTTGTCGAGGTTTGGGGCGGAAGCCCCAAGATCTTTATCCCTTAACTTTAATGGAAATAGTTTCAATATGTCACTTTGTAATAATTATGGAAAATGTTATGTAGAAGTGTTATAATATTTATTGGTATACTATAAAGTTTTAGCGTTATGAATTGTATACAACAAATTTTAGGAAAGCTATAAATGTAAAATGCCTGAAAATTGTATGGTGAGAGTGAATAAGGGGGACGGCTATGGATAGTAAATTGTTAAGGGGCAGTGCTGAAAGTTTAATAGATTTTTTATATGAAAGCCCAACAGCGTATCAGGCGGTAAGTAATACTAAAAAAATTCTTGATGAGAATAATTTCACTGAAATTTTGGAAAGTGAGAAATGGAATCTAAAAAAAGGTGGAAAGTATTACGTAATTAAGAATGATTCAGCAATCATAGCTTTTACTGTTGGTGAAGAAGAACTTGCGCATTCTGGTTTTAGATTAATTGGTGCTCATACAGATTCGCCTACTTTTAAAATAAAACCCAAAAATGGTATTGCAGTTGAAGATAGATATGTGAAGTTAAATACAGAAGTTTATGGCGGACCTATCGTCAGTACATGGTTTGATAGACCACTTGCTGTGGCTGGTAAGGTAATAACAAAGAGCGGTAATATTTTTGCCCCGAGTGAACATATTATTAATATAAATAGACCGCTGATGTTAATACCGAATTTATGTATACATTTCAATCGCGAAGTTAATAATGGTTATAAATACAATGCTCAAGAAGATTTGTTACCACTAATTGGTTTTGTTAATGAATCATTCGAAAAAGAAGATTACTTATTAAATGTTTTAGCTGAAGAACTCAAGGTAGACAAAGCAGAAATATTAGATTTTGAACTATTTTTATACGAATATGAAAAAGGTACCGTAATGGGGCTAAATGACGAATTTATATCAGCGTCAAGATTAGACGATTTATGGATGGTGTATGCAGGTTTACAAGCTATATTAGAAGAAAATAAAAAATCCACTAATGTGCTGGTATGCATGGATCATGAAGAAATTGGTAGTGCTACAGCAATGGGCGCAGATTCTTTCTTCATTAGGGATACATTAGAGCGAGTAAATATATCGTTAGGCGGAAACAATGAAGACTTTTTAAGAGCTTTATCAAAATCTATAATGATATCTGCTGATTTAGCTCATGCAGTTCATCCTAACTATACAAGCAAACATGACCCAAGCAATAGACCATTACTTGGTAAGGGTCCAGTTGTGAAGTATTCAGCAAATCAAAAGTATACAACTACAGGTTTTTCAGCGGCTATTTTTGCTAATTTATGTGAAGAAGTAAACGTACCAATGCAAAAGATTGTAAATCGTTCTGATATAGCTGGCGGTGCTACAATGTCTAAGTTTATATCAAGTAATTTAGGTATACACGTAATTGATATGGGAACGCCACTACTCGGTATGCATTCTATAAGGGAAACAGGTGCTGTATTAGATAATTATTATGTAATAGAAGCATTTAAAAAATTTTATACTGCGTAGTTAGCTTGGAGAGAATTTAATGAGTGTAATAAATGTTGTAAAAGGGTTTTTCATGGGAATAGCTTTAGTTGTGCCAGGTTTAGCAGGCAGTATTTTTGCAATCATTTTAGGTTTGTATGATAAGATGCTGTATGCAGTGGCAAACTTTACAAAAGATATAGTAGGAAATATAAAGTTTCTTTTACCTATAGCTGTAGGTATGGGAATTGGCATACTTGTTTCCACAAGTGCTATACTTCATGTATCCATAGAATATCCTGTACAATCTTACTTATTTTTTGCAGGGCTTGTGATTGGTTCTTTTCCTTTGGTAATAAGAAAGGCAAGAGCTATACCATTTAAGCCAATATATTTGATATTTATGGTAGTTGCTTTCGGAGTTATGACACTAATGTCAGAGTTCGGAGGCGCAACAGATGAAGGCCATATAGCACTGGAAAGACTAGACAGCGTACAAGATGCTATTGTTATGATGGGTGTCGGAATATTTGCAGTATCTTTCATGGTTATACCAGGAATAAGCGGTAGTGTAATGTTAATGATAGCTAATCATTACGGTACAATTTATAATGCAGTTAGCAGAATAGCGGTACTAATAAGACGATTTTTAGAAGGAAATTGGGACGCTATGATGTATGAAATGTATTCGGTTATATTACTTGTGCCTTTTGGCATAGGTGCAGCAGCAGGAGTTTTAACTGTATCTAAGTTGATGCTGTATATACTAGAAAGGTACGAACCGCTTGTATATTATTGTGTAGGTGGTGCTCTTGCTTCAGCGACTATTACTTTGATACGAATTGGTTTTGTAAATTATCAGCCTGCAGATTATTCACCAGCTGGAAATACATCTCTTGCTTTAATAGGTATTGTTTGTTTAGTATTAGGTGCGTTATGTACGAATTTTTTAGATAAACCTGAAGGGTTTAAGGAGTAACTAGGATGAGATGGCTAGAGGCAAGTATATACACAACATCGGAAGCGGTTGAGGTAATATCAGCTTTACTTATAGAAAAGGGTATAAATGGCTTCCAAGTAGAAGATGATGAAGAAATGAAACTTTTTTTAAGAGCTAGTCTAAAAGAAAAAATTTATGCAGATTACGTAGAAGAAGAACTTCTTAATAAGGATAGCGACGAAGTAAAGGTTAAATTTTATGTAACTGAAGATGTGTTTGGAGAAGAAGTTTTAGAGTCTGTAAGGTTAGGATTAATAGATATTAAATCTGTGGATATAGGGCTGGATCTTGGACGTTTGTATTTACAGACTGTAAGCGTAGATGATGAGGATTGGTCTCACAATTGGAAAAAACATTACAAACCATTTAATGTAGGGCAAAATGTTTTAATAAAACCAGAATGGGAAGAATATGAAAACATCGAAAATAAAATAGTTTTTAATGTGAATCCAGGGCATTTATTTGGAACAGGTTTACATCAAACAACGCAGCTAGTTATAGCAGAACTTGAAAAGCATGTGAATAAGGATAGTAAAGTTTTAGATGTAGGTTGTGGAACAGGAATATTAAGTATAATAAGCTTGTTACTTGGTGCAAATTCAGCTGCTGCTGTAGATATCGAACCTACAGCCATAGATATAGCATATCAAAATGCAGATATAAATGGCATAGATAAGAGTAGTTACACGGTAGTAAGTGGAAATATTTTAACTGATGATAGCTTGTATAAGAAATTATCAAGCGCGGGATACAATTTAATTATAGCAAATATAGTAGCGGATATTATTATACAAATGTTAGAGTTTGTAAATGATGCTATGTTGCCAGACGGTATTTTTATAGCATCGGGGATAATAGATGAACGAGTAGAAGATGTTTGTGACGCTCTAATTAAAAATAATTTTAAGATAAAAGATACCCTGTACAAAGATAATTGGGTATGTATTGTATCCACTAAGGGATAATAGATAAGGAAGATTATATGTCTAGGTTTTTTGTTCAGCCCGAAGATATAGAGGGCGATTTAGTAACTATATATGAAGAAGATGCAAATCATATAAAAAATGTTTTGAGATTAAATGAAGGCGATATGATAACGGTATGTGCTTTAAACTCTATAGATTATAAATGCAAAATAGAAGCAATACGTAAAGATAGCGTTAAAGCAAGCGTAGTATCTCAAGAAAAGAATTTAAATGAAACTAATATAAAGGTAACACTTTTTCAAGCATTACCTAAATCTGATAAGATGGAATTTATTATACAGAAGGCTGTTGAATTAGGTGTGCACAGAATAGTACCAATATCTACTAATCGCACTATTGTAAAGGTGAGTAGTAGAAGCGAGAAGAAATTAGAAAGATGGAACAAAATTTCAGAAGCTGCAGCCAAACAAAGTAAAAGAGGCTTTATACCATCTATAGGTAAAGTTGTGGCTTTAGAAGAAGCAATTAAAGAGAGTAAAAACTTTGATTTAAATATTATGGCTTACGAGCTTGAAAAAGATAATAAAATTAAAGGCATTTTATCTGGTTTTGAAGGAAAAAGTGTATCTATTTTCATTGGTCCAGAAGGTGGCTTTTCACAAACAGAAGTTAAGCAAGCAACGGATTATGGTATAAAGCCAGTTACATTAGGTAGAAGGGTATTAAGAACAGAAACCGCTGGACTTATAGCTCTTTCTATAACGATGTATGAAAAAGAGGAAATATAATTGATTTATTTTGATAATGCCTCAACTACAAAGCCCTCATCGGAAACTTTAAAAAATGTTTTGTTAGATATGGAATATAATTATGCAAATCCATCGTCGTTGCATAATTTAGGTTTTTCTGTGGAGAAAAAAATTAAAGAGTCAAGAATGTTGTTTGCTAAGTATTTAGGCGTGAATTATGATGAAATATATTTTACCTCAGGAGGAACGGAAAGTAACAATTTGGCTATACAAGGGGTGCTAAACGCTATGTTTCGTACCCATAACCATATTATAACTGTAAAAACAGAACATCCTTCTGTGAGATCCACTGTTATGGCGTTTGAGCGAAAAGGTTTTGAGGTTGACTATATAAGCGTAAATAAAAAAGGATATATTGATAAGGATCACTTAAAAAGCCTTATCAAAGAAAATACAGCTCTTGTAAGTGTAATGGATACAAATAATGAAACAGGCGTAATTCAAGATATAAATGAAATAGGAAAAATTATAAAAGAAAAAAATAAGAGTACAATGTTCCATGTAGATGGAGTACAAGCTTTTGGTAAAAAAACTATACAGCTTAAGTATGTAGATCTGCTTTCTTTTAGCGGGCATAAAATACATAGTCTAGGTGGTGTAGGTGGTCTCTATATAAGGAAGGGAACGAAAATAAATCCGATATTATTTGGGGGTAGCCAACAAAATTCAGTACGTCCAGGAACAGAAAATGTAATTGGTATATTATCTTTTGCGAGTGCAGCAAAAGAATGTTTTGAAAACATGGAAGCTAGAAGCGGTCATGTAAAGGCACTCCAAAATAGGCTATTGCAGGTTAAAGACAAAATAGAATCTGTGCATATAAATAGCGATGAAGAAAACGGTTCACCTTATATATTAAACATAAGTTTTTTAGGCACAAAAGGTGAAGTACTACTTCATTCTTTAGAAAATGATAGTATATATGTAGGAACAGGTTCTGCTTGTAGCGGCAAAGCAGATAGCATTTTAAAACATATGGGTTACACGGAAGACATATATGGTTCAGCCATAAGATTTAGCTTTTGTCATGAAAATACAATAGAAGAAGTTGATATTTGTATATCATCACTTCAAAAGCATGTAGAATTTCTTAGAAAGTTTAAGCGCAGGTAGTGCGTGCTTTCTAAGAAATTCTTTTTTTTTAGGTCAAAAGATAAAAGTCAAAAGATAAAAAGACCTCGGGGCTATGCGCCCCGAACCCGCACAAGCGCACGTGCGCTTGACCACGTAATTGCGCGAGCGATGCTCGCGCCTTTAATGACTGCTTTAGCGTAACAAATCCACCAGCTATGCTGGTGGTTCTGATTTTTTGCTTGAAGTTTTAAGAAGCTTGACCAAAAACTTTAACGCTTAGACTTCGTCTAAGCTATTTTTATCTCATAAATTAGTATGTGTAAAAATAAGGGAGATAAAGAAGCAAAAAGAAGCAAGCGCGAATGCGCTTGTCAGGGGTGTGTGGGGATGAAATCCCCACGGTTTTTATCTTTTAATCTTTAACAAGGTTTTCAAGACTACCAAATTCATATCCCATTTCACGATAACGGATGATTAGCTCTTCTAAAATGAGAGAGTTTGTTTTGGACGTGTTGTGGAGTAATAGAATTGCTCCAGGGTGAATACGAGGCATGAGTTTAGAAAAAGCTTCATCTTTTGTTGGCTGTTTATCGTCATGCCAATCTACGTATGCAAGACTCCAGAATATAGTTTTGTAACCTAAATCTTGTGCCATTTTCATATTTGATTCACTGTATTTTCCACGAGGTGGCCTGTAATATTTAGGCATTTCAGAACCAGTAGCAGTCTCATATATATCTTCAGTTTCGGATAACTCTTTAATAAAAACATCTTTACTTGATATAGCGGACATATCAGGATGCGACATTGTATGATTTGCAACGATATGTCCCTCGTCTACCATTCTGCTTACTAATTCTTGGTTGTCACGAATATAAGTACCGACTAAAAAGAAAGTTGCAGGCACTTCATGTTTTTTCAAAATATCTAACATATCAGAAGTATATCCGCCTTCATATCCAGCATCGAAAGTTAGATAGATTTTTTTTTCGCTTGTGTTTCCAATAAAATAAGCATCAAATTCTTGCAGATATTCCGCTGTTTTATTTCCTATAGGGGTTTCACCAGGGGTAGGGTAACTTAATCCCCAATTATCACTATTTGCAAAAACGTTACCAATAGGGGAGAGCGCTACTACAAGTAATGTTAGTATTATATTTTTAGATAATATTTTAGTATTAATTTTCACGTTAAATCTCCTTAATTAAATTTCATGATTACAGGTATAGATTATGTAATATTAGCTTTAACTAAACAGTAAAATAAAACCTAAAAAAAAAATTAAGGAATTAAAGCTGTGAACGCATTATATTACGGATATTGCAATTTCTCATAAATTTTCATTACAAAGATTTAATTGGCTATATTTAGGTTTGAGGGTAAAACAAAGTCCAAAAAGTAACTAAAATAAAATTTTTACACTGCACATAATATATATTTTGAATACGTAGTGAATACACATAGGGACATAGGGGTGAATAAAAAATTAATTTGTTATAAATAAGTTGAAATAAGTTAAAATTTAAATTTCAAGCGATATAAATTAATTAAAAAGAAAATGTAAATATATTTTATGCATATATTTTATTAAAATGTAATATTGATGATTTCATTCCAAATATAAAGTTTTTGTTATGTAAAAGGCACTTCAACTTGACATTTTTAGTGAAATAGAATAGAATATACTAAAAAGAAAAGGAATGGTGTTTTATGAAGATATTTTTTAGTAACATGAAGATAAGTGCCAAGCTTATGCTGTCTTTCTCGATTATAATTTTTTTATCTTTAATATTGGGGATATTTTCTATAGGATCCCTAAATGACGTTAGAGACGAGTATAGTGGACTAATTGACTCTTCACTGAATCGTGCTCAAATCTTGACGGATATGAAATTCGAATTTGCACAAACTCGTATAAATGTATTTCAAAAATTAATAAATAGCGATTTTGATGTAATACAAATGCGACTTAATGAATTTTATGGACGATTCGATGTTCTAGGTGCCTTAGTCGAAGATTTTAGGCATACTGTAATGGTAGATACTGATATAACAGAATCAGAAAGACAATATCTGCTATCAAGAATGAGTGAAGCTCATAGTATTATGCTTACATATAGAGATATTTATGTTAACCAATATAGACTCTTATTAAGTACTAGAGACTTAAGTCTTAATTTCATAGATCCTGTTGCAGCCGCTTCTACAAATGATGTAAATGAGATTTTGTTTGAACTGTATGATTTAGCTATGGCTACATCTAGTATTAGATACTCTGAAGTTGTGCAGTCCGCAGACCAAGCGGTACTCGTACTTATGGTTATCAAAGCTATATTAATTGCCATATCTGTAATTATTGCGTTACTTATAATGAAAAATATTACAGCATCTATAAATTCACTTAAAGAAGCTTCTAAAAAAGTGGCCTCTGGAGATTTATCTGTTAGTATGAGAACGAATAATAGAAATGAGTTCGGGGAGCTTTCAAATTCCGTAGCTGATATGGTAGATGTATTTGTTAACTTAACTAACAGTATAGATGTCTTAGCTAAAGAACTTGCTGCGGGTGACATAGAATATCGTTTAGATGAAAAGCAATTTGATAAAGATTATAAGGTGGCTGCTATAGGAATTAACCAAACTATTTCTGATTTAATTAATGATATTAATGATACTCTTGGATATTTAAAAGACTATGGAGATGGTAACTTTAACTCTACTATACGTCCTTTACCTGGTAAAAAAATTGTTATAACTAATTCACTTTCTCACCTTCAATCTAACCTTAAAAATATCAGTAAAGATATTAACTCATTGGCTACTTCAGCAGCGGCTGGTAACTTAAATATTAGTATAGAAGAAAAAGGTTATAAAGGAGATTGGCAAAAAGCAGCGAACGCTCTAAATTCGCTTGTAGTTGCTTGTGCAGAACCTATTAAAGAAATTGATGATGTTTTTGCTGAAATAGCTGTTGGAAACTTTAATACTTCTATCAATGGTAATTATAAAGGTGACTTTAATAAAATTAAAGTATCTGCAAATTCAGCTGTATCAACTATTCAGGGCTATATAATTGAGATAAGCCAAACTCTACAAGAAATTGCTAAGAAGAATTTAACTGTTTCAGTGAAAAAAGAATATGTAGGCGAATTTATAGCTATTAGAAATTCTATAAATAGTATAACTTCTGACTTAGGGAAGTTCATTAATGAAGTTAATAACTCTAGCTTACAAGTAAGCTCTAATGCATCACAGATTTCAGCTTCTAATTTAAATATGGCTCAAGCCGCTACGGAGCAAGCAGCCACTGTACAGGTATTGAACGATTCAGTTACTGATATATTTGATCAAATTAGAACAACCACTGATAACGCAAATAAAACAAGTGAACTTGCCTTAGTTGCTAAAGAAAGTGCATTCGCTGGAAATGAAGACATGAAGAAAATGTTAGTTTCTATGGAAGAAATCAACAATGCGTCGGTAAGCATTTCAAAAATTATTAAAGTTATTGATGATATTGCTTTCCAAACTAATCTCCTTGCACTTAATGCGGCGGTTGAAGCAGCAAGAGCTGGTGAGCATGGAAAAGGATTTGCAGTTGTTGCAGAAGAAGTTCGTGCACTGGCAGCGCGTAGTAAAAATGCTGCAGCTGAAACAAGCCAACTTATAGAAACATCTATGCAAAGAACGGACTCGGGTTCAAAAATTGCTAATGATACAGCAGATGCCCTTAACTCTATTGTGGGTCAGGTATCTAACATGTATGAATTAATTTCTACTGTTGCAGCTGCTTCTAATGAACAAGCTAAATCATTAGAAAGTATTAACGGCTCTGTTTCTCAAATATCAAATGTTACTCAAGCTAACACGGCCGTTTCTGAGGAAACAGCTTCTTCTACACAGGAATTATTCTCACAAACAGAAGTACTTAGAAATCTAATATCTACATTTAAAGTATAAAAACTAGATTCAATAAAAAAAGCTACCCCAACTAATTAGGGTAGCTTTTTTATTTTGCCTTACTCGACAATAAATTCCTTAAGGCTTTCTAATACTTCATCAGCATTTGAGTCGTCATGAATGTTAAGTAGTAGTGGTTGAGACAAGTCCAAACTAAAAATCCCCATAATAGACTTAGCGTCAACTACATAGCGAGCAGACGATATGTCAAAGTCTCCAGGATACATAGCCAAAATGTTTACAAATGTTTTCACGTGAATAATAGATGTCAAAGATATATTAACAGATTTCAAAAAAATTACCCCCTTTTTTTATATTAATAGTATATTGTTATGCAGAATATGTCAAGTCAGAAAAAATATTTAAATCTAACTTATCACCATACTAAGCTTCGACAGGATGATGAGTAAAAGTTATACTTATAAAAATTTATAATAAATTGCAGTATGCTGCACTGCGCAGAATCTAAGGTTTTAATCTTTTTGATTTTTTATAACATATTAGACATGTTTGTATTAGTATAATGATTATTAAGAATTTATAATTATTTTAAATGACTTTTATAGATAGATTGTTAGGAGGGGGTAAATATGAAAGTTTTTGTATTAAATGGACGTAAAGCAGCATATACTTTATTTGGCACTTTCTGTTTTCTTGTATTGGTATACGTAGGTTTCCTGCCACAAATTGATAGTGTAGTAGCATCTGCAGATATTACACAAACTACATATGTTGCAATAGTTATAGAAGGGTTTGGTAGTGGGCTTAGTGGTACAAAAGAGTTTTTATATATGGATATTCCATATACAGGGGCAGTTATGCAGGAAAAACCATATACAGATGAAGAAATACGCTTACTATCTAATGATTTTAGAAATGTATTTGTATATATAGATGGTGCAACCAATAAAAATTTTAATAACATAGACGGTATTAGTATAAAAAGTACCAATGATTTTCTGCAAAATCAAGAGATAGTTTTGGAGCTAATGACTTTTGCAAAGAATAATAACCTAATTGTAATTGATACTGAGCCTACAAAAAAACGTATAGCTAAAGAAATAAGTGCAGAGCTTGGAGTAATTTTCTTTGAAAAAGATATTATTTTAGATGATACAAACAATATTTCAAAAATAGAACAAAATTTAAAAAAAGCTTCTAAAATAGCAGACAGAAATGGTCACGCAATTGTAATCGGTGACCTAGGCAACAACACAGGAAAATCTTTATATCAAGCTATAAAAAACGTCAGTGCCACATTTCAGGAAAAAAACATAGAATTTGTTACGTTATCAGAACTAGCTAGAAGATTAAAAGATTGAAAGATTAAAACCATGGGCTCTGCCCATACCCGCAAGCTTTTTAAAAAAAGCCTGGCCAAAAATTTTAAAGCAACAGCTGTGCCGTTGCTAGTGAGCGTGACCCTTGGGAACAGTACACCCTAAGTTCTCAAATTGAAAATTTTAACGCATGCGCTACGCGCATGCAATAACGCGGTCAAGCGCGCGTGCGCTTGTCGGGAGAAGTGGGGGTGAAGCACCCACGGTCTTAATCTCTAAAAAAGGAGGTGAGCTTATGAAATTAAGAGTTATTAAACTACCAAAGTTTTTGAGTGCGATAGTGAAGAAAATAATAGGGTTGAAAAGAAGATAAATAAAGCCCATATAAGTAGAAGAGATAAATCTCACATACTTATATGGGCTTTACTTTGTAGTGCAATTATATAGCACGCTTAACTTTATTTGAACGCATACATTTTGTACAAACATTAGCAGATCTAACCGTACCATTGTTTTCAACTATTCTTATTTTTTTAAGATTAGGTTTCCAAGTTCTATTTGCACGTCTTGAAACTTGACTACGAGTTATGCTAATTCTATGTCCTGTACGTATGCCTTTGCTGCATACTTCACATTTAGCCATCTTTTGTACCTCCTTACATGATTTACGTAACTAACAAGAGCTATTGTAGCAGATTTTAAAATTTATTGCAAGAAAAATTTCTTTATTATTTAAACAAAAAAGTGTATAATATATTTACCAATTTATAGCCTAAAAGGAGGTACATGGATATGCCGCAAATAAAAAATGAATTTGGAACTATTAAAATAGAAAATGAAGTTATTGCACGAGTAGCAGGTCTTGCGGCCATGGAGTGCTATGGCATTGTAGGAATGGCTGCTAAAAACGTTAAAGATGGGATAGTGCAACTTTTGAAAAGAGAAAGCTTAACAAAAGGGATACATCTTACTGTAAATGATAATGACACCGTAACGATAGAGCTACACGTTATTGTTGAGTATGGTACTAACATAGTGGCTATTACAGATACACTCATAAGCACTATTATATACAAGGTTAAAGAATTTATTGGTCTTGACGTTGAAAAAGTTAACATTTTTGTTGAAGGTGTGAGAGTAGACGAATAGAGGAAAGGAAGTAAGCAAGTTGAGCATTTTAACAATTAATGGACAGATATTAAAAAAAGCAATTATTGCTGGAGCTAATGAGCTTGATAAAAACAGAGGTTATATAGATTCTCTTAATGTTTTCCCTGTACCAGATGGTGATACAGGAGTTAACATGTCTATGACAGCTTTAGCAGCAGCAAGAGAAGTAGCCAAATTAGACACTAATAATATACATGAGGTTGCTAAGGCAGCCTCAAATGGTTCTTTAAGAGGTGCAAGAGGAAACTCTGGGGTTATACTATCACAGCTATTTCGAGGTTTTGCGAAATCTTTAGAAGGAAAGAAAGAAGTAGATGCAGAAGGCATAAGTGAAGCCTTTGTAAAGGCTATGGAAGCCGCTTATAAAGCAGTTATGAAGCCGAAAGAAGGTACTATTTTAACGATAGCCAAGGCTTTAGCTGAAAGTTCTATGGAGGCTGTTCTTGATGGCGATGATGTAGAGGTTGTATTAAAATCTATGTTAGAAAAATCGCATCAAATGTTAGTAAAGACTCAATTTATGTTACCAGAACTTAAGGCTGCTGGAGTTATAGATGCGGGTGGACGAGGTCTTCTATATATAATAGAAGGTGCGCTTGCAAGCGGAGACATTGAGGAAGACATACAAGTAAATGAATTCGAGAAGTCTAACAGCAGTACGCCTGTAGAATCGGAGAATCTTGCGGCGATCAATCTTGCTGATATAAAATTTGCGTACTGCACGGAATTTTTTATTAATATAGGGGAAAATTCTAAAGTAAAAAGTTTTGAAGAAGTAGAAAAAAGCTTACAAGTATATTTAGAGAGTATAGGAGATTCTACGGTTATTGTTGGTGACGATGATCTTATAAAGATACATGTTCATACAAATAATCCAGGGTCAGTACTTGAGAAGGCTTTAACTATTGGGGAGCTATCTAGCATAAAAATAGAAAATATGAAAGAACAGCACACTGCTATGATTGCGGCAGGTAATGAAAATGGTCAAGGCGTAGAAAAAAAGGTTTTAACAGAGCCTAAAAAAATAGGTTGTATATCTGTATCAGCAGGCGATGGGCTAAAGGATTTGTTTAACAATTTAGGAGTTGACTACGTTATTGAAGGTGGTCAAACGATGAATCCTAGTACAGAAACTTTTTTAAGTGCGATTGATGCTGTGAATGCAGAAAATGTTATTATACTTCCGAATAACAAAAATATAATTTTAGCGGCACAACAAGCAGCGGCATTATATAAAGGTAAAAAAGTGTATGTACTATCTACGAAGTCTATACCAGAAGGAGTTACAGCTCTTGTAAGTTATATGCCAGAATTTGATGTAGAAGAAAATATAAAGCAGATGGAGTCAGCAATGTCAGTTATAAAGACAGGGCAAATAACTTATGCAGTAAGAGATACTAATTTAGATGGCAAAAAAATAAAGGAAAACGACATACTTTGTATACTAGAAGGAAAAATTGAGCATGTAGAAAAAAATGTAGTAAAAGGCGCAATAAAGCTTGCTGAGACTATGTTAAAAGGTGACCCAGATTTAATAAGTATATATTATGGTGAAGGTCAAACAAAAGAAAATGCAGTTGAAATTGCAGCATATATACAAGAAAAATCTCCAGACTGTGAAATAGATATAATAGATGGTGGACAGCCATTGTATTACTACATTATTGCAGCTGAATAATTAAAAAAGATAGTGAGGGTATCTGATTTTGATACTTTTACTATCTTTTTTATATATGAGTATTTCTGCAAAGAGAGGATCTTTATAATGGAAGAAGATAAAAAAATACTACTGTTTTTCACAATTACAGTAGCTATAATGTCTGCATTTTTCACTCTTCATAATCAGGATTTTTTAGTAAATATGGTTTCATATCCATCTTTTCAATTTTCTATAACAATGCTTTCACTTATAGCACATATATCTATCGTATTTTTAATTCTCAGAGCGAAAATGTTTGGAATGAAAAAAGATAGAAAAATGTTATTAGTTATCGCAGTCATAATGGCTGTAGTATCTGCATTTATTTTGCCACAAGAGAGCCACAGAAGTCATGTGTATTATTACGGCTTTCCAGCTAGATTTTTGACTATATATACTTATGATTTTTTCGCACATATGGGTGGCTCAAACTCAAATATGCCTTTTCAATTTTCTTTAAATATAGTTTCGTTCATATTAAACATATTTATCATATATTTAATTCTCAAAGGCTGTTTGTACATTACAAAAAAATAAAAGTTTCTAAAGGCAATAATCGCCACTCTATTACTACATTATTCCCGCTGAGCAAAAAAAAGAAGTGAAAATGTCTGTTTTTTGACATTCTCACTTCTTTTTTTTGATTATGGTTTTTTACTAATATCTTGATATTCCGAAAGCACTTTGAATGGCGTTTGCTCTAGTGAAATGAAGACTATTTCCTGATGTTCCAAAACCACCAACAACAATTCCAGCTGTTTGCCAAACAGGCCCTTGAGAAAAAACAATTCCTCCGCTATCACCCTGAGACCCAAAAATATTGGTGTGAACTTGTCCAGTTAATCCTGGAAATACAGCATTTGGGTTAACTACTGTACCCGTAGTAAGTTGCGTTGCAGCACCTACCTTAAGAAAAATATCTCCTTGCCTAAAGTTGCTAACGATACCTGTACTAAGCGTATTGTTAGTAATTTCAATTTGATTAGATAAAGTTATATTATTATTAGTAACTATGAAAGCAGCATCAACATTACCAGAACGTTGATGACCTCGAACTGTTCCAAGCCCACTAACAACTTGACCATTATGCGTAAAGGCACCATGTCCTGTTGTGACAAGCCCATCACCAGACATATTTCTGGCTCTATAACCGATAGATCCACCAGACAAAAATCCACCTGGTCTTGCAGTCGTGATACGCTGAATATCTTCTAAAATATCTTCTGTAGGTAAAATCCAATTTTGTACTTCTTCTGATTGCTCAATGAAAAAAATTGAATCTGATGAAACGATTTCATCTAAAAATTTAGATTTTTCATACTCATTAAATGGGAATATGGAGACATTAATTCTATTTCCAGAAGTATCTAATCCTATATGTTTTACGCTGTCGGGTAATCTAAAGTCAATAGCGAAAGCTCCAATATCATCCATTATTTTATTTAAATAGTTGTAAGAGTAAGTAACATATTCAATTATTATATCCATTCCTAGCAATGTTTCAATTATTGAATTTTCTAAGGCATAGTGGTCAATGTAATTTTCCACCAATTGCAAAACCAAATTACCATCAGAGTTATAATAAATTCCACCTATGAAACTGGGATAAATATGTTCTCCAAATCTGTTCTGTGGAAATAAATCCATGATAGTCTCATTATCAACACGAGCTTGATTAAGATTTTCTATAAATAAGTTACTAAATTCAGCAAAAAGTAGATCTTCTACATATATATTGAAATTTTCATCCTCAAATAAATCGTCCATTAAAAATATCCTATCTTGAATTACTAAATTTTGTTCTTCTGTAGCTACATAATGATTTAATTCCTCATTATTTTGTGCCAAAGCTGTTGTAGAGAGAGTCATTGCTAATATCATCGTTATTGATAGACCTATAGTACTTAGCTGTCTCTTTAATCTTTTCATTGTATTCTCCTTTAAGATATTGTGATTTGTTTATTCTGTTATATGTAGATAAAATGTAGTAGATTGCTTGATTATCTGCTGTTATAGGCAGCGCAGGATGTTATGGCCAAGTTTGCACTAAAACTACCTCCTCATAAGTTAAGATATTAAAAAAATTAATAATTATTACAATATATATTATAATCAAAAAAAAAAAATAAAGTCAACATATTTATATGAAATTTTCACGATTATTTTGATAAAGTTTAAAAATAAGGCATTTATTAAAAAATAATCAATTTAGTAGACAATTCTGTGATTTTGCCAAGTAAGCGCATATGTGCTTGCTTTTTTTGTGGAATAAAATATATATTTAATTATATAAGCTTATTTAAGAAAGGACAGACAAGAGCATGAACATTAAAACTTTAAATAACGTGGGTGAGCAAAGAGCAAAAGTATTTAACTCTTTAGGGATATATACAATAGAAGATTTGATAGAGTATTTTCCTAGGGATTATGAAGATAGAAGTGTTATACAAAATATAAAAGATTGTGAAGTAGGAGATGTAGTAAACATAAAAGGAAAAGTAGATTCAAAAGGTCAAAATGCCGTTATAAGATCACTAACTATTACAAAGGTTAAAGTGCGAGATAAGACAGGCATAATAGATATTGTATGGTACAATCAACCCTATTTAAAAAATAGCTTTAATAATAATGGAGAATATATATTCAGTGGGAAGGTTACAGAAAAATATAAAAAAAAGCAGTTGGAGTCACCAGATTATGAAGCGTTTAGCGAAGAGCTACTATCTAGCGGCAGAATAGTCCCTGTATATAAGTTGAAAGAAAAGTTAAGCCAAAAGATGATACGCAAATATATAAATGACGCGCTAGGAGTAATGCAAAACAATTTCTTTGATATTTTACCAGAAAGTATAAGAGATGCGTATAGATTATGTGATATTAAATATGCTATTAACAATATACATTTTCCAGAAAGCTCAGATGCGTTCTTTAGTGCTAGAAGAAGAATTGTATTTGAAGAATTACTTATATTACAACTTACCCTTTTTACTATGAAGGGAGTTTTCACAAGAGGAAAAAACGAACCTATAAAAAATATAAATATAGATGAAATAACAGATGCTCTACAATTTAAATTAACTAATGCACAGGAAGCTGTAATGAATGAAATAAAAAAAGATTTTACATCATGTAATGTTATGTATAGACTCATACAAGGTGATGTAGGTTCAGGTAAAACGGCTGTGGCAATGTTAGCATGTTTTACTATGATAAGAAATGGGTACCAAGCTATAATAATGGCACCAACAGAGGTATTAGCGGTACAGCATTACGAAAACTTTAAAATGCTATTTGATAAGTTTGGTATAAATACAGTACTTTTAACTGGTAGCTTAAGAAAGAAAGAGAAAGAATTAGTTAGGGAAGAGATAGCAAATGGGTATGCTAATATGATAGTCGGCACACATGCAGTTATAGAAGATAACATAAACATCAAAAATTTAGGACTTGCTATAACGGACGAGCAACATCGTTTTGGCGTGAAACAAAGATCAAAGCTTGTAGAGAAAGGTAAAAATCCAAATGTTTTAGTTATGAGTGCAACTCCTATACCAAGAACTTTAGCACTTATACTATATGGTGATTTAGATATATCTATAATAAATGAACTTCCTGCAGGTAGACAAAAGATTGATACTGTATTTGTAAATTCGAGTTATAAGGAAAGAATTTTTATATTTATGAAGAAAGAAGTAGATAGCGGAAGACAAGCTTATATAATATGTCCGACGGTAGAAGAAAGTGAAAACAGTGATTTAAAATCCGTGGTAAGTTACACAGAAGAGCTTAAAAAGGAACATTTTAAAGATTACCCTCTAGAGTATCTACACGGCAAAATGAAGCCAAAAGAAAAACAGCGAATAATGGAGGAATTCAAAGAGGGAAAAATAAAGATAATAGTTTCTACAACCGTAATAGAAGTAGGAATCAATGTACCAAATGCTACGATAATGCTTATAGAAAATGCAGATAGATTTGGTTTATCTCAATTGCACCAGTTAAGAGGACGAGTAGGGAGAGGGAGTTATAAATCTTACTGCATACTTGTAAGTGACGCAAAAAGCAAAACAACAAAAGAGCGCATGAAGGTTATGACTTCTACCAATGACGGATTTGAAATTTCAGAATTAGATTTGAAAATAAGAGGTGCAGGGGATTTTTTCGGGACAAGGCAACATGGTATTACAGAAATGAAAGTAGCTAATCTTTATACTGATATGGATATTTTAAAGGAGGCACAAAAATTATCAAAACAGTTATTTGAAAACAGTGACTACACAAATAACATTGAATTTCAAGCTTTACGTACCACGGTAGAAAGATACTTAAACGAAAAAATACATCTTTAAAAGAATAAAAGAGAAAAAGATAAAGACCTTGGGAACTCCGTCCCCAATCCCATGCAAGCGTACGTGCGCTTGACCACGAATCGGCTTCGCCGTGAAAAGGGTCAAGGGTGAAACCTTTGCAGAGTATGAGACGGAGTCTCATGGTTTTAAATGTTTAGAAAAAAAGCTTGACCGTAAATCAGCTTCGCCGTGAAAAGATTTTCAAAGAGAACGCACTAATGTGCGTTCTAAAGAAGGGTCAAGGGTGAAACCCTTGCAGAGTATGAGACGGAGTCTCATGGTTTTAAATGTTTAGAAAAAAAGCTTGACCAAAAATTGAAAGCGCGCGTGCGCTTGTCGGGGTAGTGGGGCTGAAAGCCCCACGGTCTTAATCTTTTAATCTTTAGGCAAGGTGTTTACTTGCAAGCTTTTTTTATGTATAATTTATTCAAAGAAATTTGTAAGAAAAAATAGTTTTTTGAAGAGGTTGTGTTTTATTTGAGAGTTATTTCTGGTTCTGCAAGAGGGCATAAGTTAATACCACCTACAGGATTAAATATTAGACCAACAACTGATCGTATAAAAGAGGCTGTTTTTAGTATGATACAAAATGATTTATGGGAAGCGGATTTTTTAGACCTTTTTAGCGGTACAGGAGCTATAGGTATAGAAGCGTTAAGCCGTGGTGCGAAAAGCTGTACTTTTGTGGACTCGTCAAAAGAAAGCATAGAGATCATAAATAAAAACATAAAACAAGTATCAAGTACTATAAAAAGCTCAGATTATAGAATATTAAATCAAGATATACTAAGTGCTATCGCTGGCTTAAAAGATAAAAAATTCGATATAATTTTTATGGATCCTCCATATGATAAGGAGATAATAGACACTACCTTAAAATGTATAGGAGACAATAACATTTTAAAAGAAAATGCTTTTATTGTGATTGAACAAAGCAAGGACAAGCCAAAGCCACTAGAAGGCAAGTTCACAGCATTAAAAACTAAAATTTATGGTTTAACTACTATTACAATTATGAAACAAGAAGCAAGAAGCGCGGAGGATTTATGATAGCAGTTTATCCAGGCAGTTTCGATCCAATAACAAATGGGCATGTCGATATAATAGAGCGAGTATCCAAACTTGCAGATACTTTAATAGTAGCTATACTTAATAATCCAAATAAAAACTCACTTTTTACAGTGGAGGAAAGAATAAAGCATTTAGAAATCATTACAAAAGATATAATAAATATAGAGGTGAAATACTTTTCGGGCTTATTAGTTGATTTTGCGAAGGAAAATAATGCAAAGTTAATAGTAAGAGGTTTAAGAACTTTTACAGATTTTGAATATGAATTTCAAATGGCATTGGCAAACAAGCATTTGAACTCTGATATAGAAACTTTTTTTGTGCCTGCGAGTGCAGAAACTCTTTTTGTGAGCTCAAGTGCAGTAAAAGAAATAGCAAAATTTAAAGGTGATTTCCACCGAGTGGTACCTGAAATAATAATAGAAGAACTTAAAAATAAATTTAATTGATAAGGAGGTTGGCCAGTATGGAATCTATGGAGCGATACCTAATTCAAATAGAAGATGTGCTTGAAAATAGTAAGACAGTACCTTTTTCTGGAAAAGTAGCAGTTGATAAAGAATTGATTTATGAAATTATAGATGAAATCCGACTAAATTTACCTAATGAAATAAAAGAATCAAAAAAAATATTAGAAAATAAAGAAAAGTATCTGAAAGAAGCCGAAAAGAGGTCTGTTGTTGCTATAGAATCAGCTAATTTAGATGCAGAAAATATTGTTAAAGATGCAGAAAACAAGGCATTAAGATTAACTTCTGATCATGAAATATATAAAAGTGCTTTGGATGAATCCGAAAAAATTTTGGAAGATGCTAAGAGAGATGCAAAAAATATACGTATAAACGCCATGGATTACGCGGATGAAGTGTTATCTAAAGCCGAACACGCGTTAAAACTTACTGCGGAGAATGTAACACAACAAAATAGGTCAGTTGAAGATTATTATGAAAAAGTTTTAGAAACGCTTTATGACAATCGCCAAGAACTCCGCGGAAAATAAAAGTAATACTAAGCGGAAGGCAAGTTCCGAAGTGGAATGAACCCAAGGTTTTAATATTTCATAAGAAAGCAGGGCTAAAAGCCCCGCTTTTTTATGCTTGCAAATAAAGCTAATATGAAAACAAGTGTTAGAGACGCTATAAATATCATAGAGGAAAAAAGAAAATTATCAAAAGCAGAAGCGTTATAAATATTAAAGACTTCAATAACCTGGTCGCCACTAAATCTAAAAAACGGAAATAGTAAGAATCCTAAAATGAGTGTAATAACGCTATGTATAGCTTTAGAAAGAATATATATGTATATGTTTATATCAGTTTTTGAAATAAAATTAATAGACTGTGCATGTATAGAGAAGCCACCAAAGGAAATAAGAGAAGCTACTCCTAACACACTAGCTTTTGTAAAGTTTTCGCTTGCAATAAGCTTTGCTCCATTAGTAACTTCTATAAGGCCGAGAATAAAATTATTAGAAAAATCTGAAGACATGTTAAAAGTATAGAGAAGCGGAAAAATTACAATTCTTACTGCTGCTACAAGCACACAGAAAATAGTTATAAAGCCAGCTATGTTAAGCATGGAAATCATACTGCCAGCAATACTATCTCCAAGCAACTGTCCGAAGTTTCGGCCATCTTTTTCTCTTGCTTTCTTCATGGAAACATATGCTTTTTTCAATATATTTTTATTATCTAATTTATGTATTTCGTTTTTATCACGTTTGTAGTACCTAAATAAAAAACCTGTAATTAAAGCAGCGGTGTAATGTATTATCATTATGAAATATCCAACAGAAGGGTTTTTAAACATTCCAAGCCCAACTGCACCGAGTATAAATAAAGGACCTGAATTATTTGAAAAGCTAATTAATCTTTGTGCTTGAACTTTAGTAATTTCTTGACTTTCTCTGATAGTTGATACAACTTTAGAACCCATGGGATAACCGGAAGTCATACCTGTTATAATAGCGAATCCGCCAATACCAGGTATGTTAAATATTTTGAGCATTAAAGGTCCAAGCAATGTGCCGATGAAGTTAATTACACCAAGCCCCATTAAAATGTTAGTACCGATAACAAAAGGCAACAAGGAAGGCACTACATTATTAATAGATAGAGTAATACCTTCTTTAGCAGCAGCAATCATTTCACGAGGAAAAGCGATGATTAATGCATTGAAAGTTACTACTAAAATTGATATAATGATTGACAAAAGACTTTTAAGTTTATTTTTTTTTATATTCATATACTTCTCCAAACTAAAAATGTATTAGTATATAAGATATATGTTATAGTAAATACAAGTATTCTTGAAAAGGTAAATTAACAGATAAAACCCTTAAAACCGTGGGGGCCTCGCCCCCACCTCCCCCGACAAGCGCACGCGCGCTTGACCGCGTATTTTGCAAGCGCGGATGCGCTTGCCTAAAGTTTTCGCGTCGCTTTTTTCAAAAAGCGAGAGAAATTGCGGTATGCCGCAATGGGTTTGGGACGGAGTCCCAAGGTTTTTGTTACTTTTTTCATTTTTAATAAAAGGGGTGACTAATATGTTTTTCCTTAGAAAAAGAAAAAAATCAAGTAAGAAGCCAATGAAACCAAGTGCTGAAAAAAAGAACGCCCAAAAGAAAGAAACGAAAAGTAATGTAATATCTTTAGATAGAAAGCGTTATGCTAAACGAGAAGAACGAGCTGTAAAAGCGGTACTTACTATATCCACATTATTTTTTATTTTTTCGTTGGGAGGGTCTATATTTGCATTAGCGACGAGAGAAATAATTCCTACTGTAGTTGTTGAATCTGGAAGCGTATATGTACCAAATGTACAACAGGGGATTATTATCAGAAGCGAAACTGTGTACTCAAGTCCAGCTTCAGGTAAAGTTGTTTTTGAAGTAGATGCGCATGAAAGAGTAAGAGGTGGCAGTTTAGTAGCAACTGTAAGAAATGTAGAAAATATAGCGGAACTAGAAGAAGAAAGCGAATTGCTGGCTAGAACAATATTAAATTTACAAGACCAAAGAAGTAATATATCAGCTTTTGCAGATGATGCTATAGAAGTAAATAATAGAACTCAAGTTTTAACAAATAGTAATATACATAGGTTGGTAGGTACAGATATGTCAGCAATGCATGATTTGCAAGAAGGTGTAAATGCATATGTGTTACTTAGAAATGATATGTTAATGTCTGAGAATAGAGGGGCATTAGAACCATATGTAATGAGAAATATACAAAACGTAGCTATGATATCACAAAATATAGCAAATGTTGTTGCTACAGGTAGCGGGATAGTATCGCACGTGATAGATGGAATGGAAGGTGTAATAACACCGCAAAATATGGAGTTTTTAACACCAGAACAAACAAGGATGATTATAAATGGAGAAAATATAGGCAGGCCAGAGTATACTATATTTAATGAAAGTATTTTTAAAATAGTTAATTCTAATGAATGGTTTATAGCTTCTTACATAGAAAATGAGCTTGTAATAGATTGGAATCAGGGTGCAAATACCACTATTTACGTAGAACGTGGTGATGATTTCGTTCCAATGGAGGCAACTATATATAGGTTAGTGCGTGGCGAATATGAAACATACGTTGTTTTAAGGGCAAGAAGTTTTATGATAGAGCATATAGACCAAAGAAGCATAAATTTCACTATAGTTAATAGCCATCACAGAGGTTTAAAAATTCCAGAGGACGCAATAGCAACACGTACATTTTTGGTAGTGCCAACGTCTCATATATACCGAGTTCAAAACAGTCAAAATAACCAGGTTAATAACATGGTTGTGAAGGTAGAACAGGACGAATACGGAAATACTATTCATAATTATGTACGAATAACTCCAATGACAGTTAGAAGTAGAGGTGTGAGCGGAGAGGCGATGTACATATTACAAAATTTTAATAATTTAAGTTTAGGGGATATGATAATAAACCAAAGTTCGCCAGATCAGCCATATGTGCTATCGCAAGTTGTTACTGATATGGGAGTTTTTAGAGTAAACCATGGTATAGCATCATTCACAAGTATAGATACAGAAGGCATGGTTGTAGGAAATGATGGATATGTAGTAATATGTCCTGATAGAAATAGTGGACTAGGTGCAATAAGTGTTCATGATAGAATTATTTCAGATACACAAAATCACCCTATAGAAGAAGGACAAAAGATATTCTAAGGAGATATAGTCATGAAAGGGAACCTCCAAAATATATATGCTAATATTGAAAGTGCTGCGAAAAGTAATGGAAGAAGTTTATCTGATATAACTCTGGTTGCTGTAACAAAAACTATAGATGAGGATCGTATAAAAGAGTTAATAAGTTTGGGAGTAAAAAATTTAGGTGAAAATAAGGTGCAAGAACTTGTGGCTAAACAAGAGGCATTAAGTGAGTATGATATTAACTGGCATTTTATTGGAAACTTGCAAACTAACAAAGTAAAGTATATAGTAGGTAAAGTATCTTTGATACATTCCGTAAATAGTATTAAACTTGCTAATGAGATAAATAAACAAGCCGAAAAAATTAACATAATTCAAGACATTTTGCTGGAAATCAATACGTCTGGCGAAAATTCAAAAATTGGATTATTAAAAGAAGATGCTATTAGTATAGTAGAGCAAGTAGCGAATCTACCAAATATAAATTTAAAGGGATTAATGACAATCGCACCTTATGTCGAGGATTCACAAAAAAACAAGATTTATTTCGAAAGTTTAAAGGAAATATTGGTTGACATTAACAGTGTAAGAAACGATAATATAAATATGAGTTTCTTGTCAATGGGAATGACAAATGATTATGAAGTAGCAATAGAAGCAGGAGCAAACATCGTCCGAATAGGCACGGGAATATTTACGTGTACCAGATAGAAAACAAAAGAACTTTGGGAGGGCAGCATGGCAAAATTTATGAACAAATTAAAAGATATACTTTTGGGTGTAGACATAGATGATGAAGATGATGATGAAGAACTAGAAGACGAGCTAGAGCTAGACAGAGGAGGAAGAGATAATAAACCAAATCGAGATCGAGATAGGACGGAGATAAGTAGCTTCCAGTCATCGACAAGTCGTAATAATGCAAGTAATCCTACAAGACCACCTTCTCCAATATTGAAATACCCAACCCCTTCTAATAACAGTAGCAATAATGTGGTTAACTTACATAAGAAAACTCAAGTTAATGTATGTTTACCCAAAAACATAGAAGAATCAAGAAGAGTTATAGAAAATACAAAATCTCAAGTAATAACGATTGTTAATCTTGAAGGGGTAGATAGTGTAACTTCCCAAAGAATAGCAGATTTTCTGAGTGGTTCAGTTGATGCACTTGATGGAACAATAAGGCGTTTGTCCGATCAAATGTTCATAATAGGACCAAATGGCGTTACTATAACTGGGCACCTAGATGAAGAGCGTATAAATGAAGAGTTAAGATCGAATGGCTCAAATTTGTCTTGGTCTAGCTCAGTTTTTAAATAAGCTTGGGGGCATAGATAAATGGTTGTAATTTTAATTCATTCAGTAGTTTATTTTTCAGATCTTCTCAGGTATTTAATACTTGCTCGTATAATACTTTCATGGCTACCTATAGGTGGAGGTGCAATAACAAGGACAATATATAACCTCACAGAGCCAATTTTATACCCGATTCGTAATATGATTCAAAAATCCCCATTAGGTGGACCTGGTATGGTACTTGATTTTTCACCTATACTAGCCATGTTAGCCATAAATGTAGCTAGGAATGTTCTTGTAACGTTTTTAAGCGGCTTATTATAGGGGAATTTAAAATGAGCAAAAATTCGTTCTTTAAAATTAACAACAATCTTGCAGAAAATGAAAAACTTTTGTTTTCAAAAGCAATAGATCAAGCATTTTTATGTACACGAGATAATAAAAACAAATTCACAGATTTTATAAATTTAGGCAAGCATGAAGATTTTATAGATAAGTTAAAGAAAGAATTTGATATTAATGTTTCTTGTTTTGGAGGAGTAGAAGAAAGCGAACGTCAGTTAATAGGCTTTTCTCCTCCATATTATGAGTTGGAAAACTCAGAATTTCCCATAGAAAGTATAGAGATTAAGTATAATAAATTTTCTAAAGAAATAAAGCATAGGGATTTATTAGGTGCTATTTTAGGCACTGGTGTAGATAGAGATAGAATAGGCGATATATTAATCTTTGATACAAGAGCGATAGTTTTTGTAGATAGTAGTATGGCAAATCATATATGTGCTAACTTAGTATCAGTGGGAAGTAATAAGGTAGAAGTTAGTATAAAACAAGTTGAAGATTTATATATGCCACTTAGTCAGTATCAAGACATGAGGGTAACTGTAACTTCAGTAAGAGTATGCAGTATTATAAGTGCGGTATTTAATATGTCACGTTCAAAGTCGGCAGATTTAATAAAAGGCAAGAAAGTTTTTATCAATTGGGAAAGAGTAAATAACTCGTCTAAAACTTTGAAATCTAAAGATACAATAACTGTAAGAGGTTATGGTAGAATCTATATAGATGAAATTTCGGGCAAATCCTCAAAAGATAAATTCATTCTAAATGTCCATAAATATGGGTAGGGCTATTAATATATCTTCAAGGATTAGATGAGACTCTAATAAATGAAGGTGTGTTTTTTTGCGTAAATGATTAAAAGTAATAAACCTTGGGACTCCATCCCAAACCCTGTAAACTTTTTGTAAAAAGTTTAATCAAAAACTTTAAGCAAGTGCGTACGCACTTGCAAAAAAAAGCGGTCAAGCGCGTTGCGCTTGTCAGGGGTGTGGGGATGAAATCCCCACGGTCTTTATGCTTTAAGGTTTTAATGTTTTAATAATGAAGGTAGAGGGATAATAATATGAAGCAAGAATATATTAAAAATAATCTTGTGACCAAAAAATTAGGAATTGAACACTTAAGCCAATTTAACAATTTACTTAGATATGTTTTTCAAGTGACAAGTCACGATTTAAGCGAAGTGGGTTGGGAAGATTTCGAGATGGAACAAGATAAAGCACCCACACTTAAAAAAGCAGAAGTTTTAGGTTGGTTTGACGGTGATAAACTTGTTTCACAAGTAGCAGTTTATCCGCTTAAAGTTAATATACATGGCAAGCTTTTTCAAATGGGTGGAGTAACAGGTGTAGGAACTTATCCAGAATATTCTGGAATGGGTCTTATTAAAAAAATAATGTTACAAAGTTTAGCCGAGATGAGAGAAAAAGGGCAAACTATATCATATCTTTTTCCTTACTCTATTCCTTATTATAGAAAAAAAGGTTGGGAAATAATATCAGACGTTATGACTTTTTCTTTAAAAGATACTCAATTGCCAAAAAAAGTTGAAGTAGATGGTATTGTACAGCGTGTCGATTTAGACCATGAAGATGTAAAACAGGTTTACAACCGATTTGCAAAACTTCATCATGCAGCACTTATAAGAGGCGATTTAGAATGGGGCGAGTATTGGCGTTGGGATAAAGAAGATATGGTTGCAGCAGTTTATTATGATGCAGACAGTACACCACAAGGCTACTTGCTTTATTGGGTAGAAAATGATATTTTTTATATCAAAGAAATAATTTACTTAATACAAGAAGCAAGATATGGTTTATGGAATTTTATTAACGCACATTTTTCTATGATAAGTGAAGTAAAAGGTAAAACCTTTAGAAATGAATCCATAGCTTTTTTGTTAGAAGATAGTGAAATAGTAGAAACTATTAAACCTTATTACATGGCTAGAATTGTTGATGTTGAAAACTTTTTAGAAAAATTTCCGTTCAAAGGAAAAGCGGATACGCCACTTCACTTTTTAATAGAAGATCCATTACTTGAATGGAACAGGGGTTCATTTTCTCTTTCGTGGGATGAAAACGATAATGTAAAAATTACAAGGGGCAAAGTAGGAAAAAAAATCAAACTTGACATAAACACACTTACAACTATGTTAATGAGTTACAGAAGTCCGTCATATTTAAAAGAGATAGGGCGGATAGAAGCAAACAATCACATAATTAAAGAGCTTGAGAAAATCATACCAAACAACACGGCGTATTTTTCTGATTTCTTTTAAAGATTAAAGGATTAAGACCTTTTTGTGGGACTCCGTCCCACACCCTGCAAGCGCACGCGCGCTTGACCGCGTAAAGAACGCACTTCGTGCGCTCTCGTTGGAAGGATAGAATAAAATGTATTGGGATTAAAAAAAGCAGGTGCGGATTATGATATGCACCTGCTTTTTTTGTTGGGGAATGAAAAAACGATTGTATGCTTTTATAGTAGGCATACAACCGCTTTATGTTAAGTAGAACTTTTTAACTTATTGAAAGTCATGGAAATCATTAAAAGTCAGTATGTCAATATCGCCATTGTTAAAGAGTAGAGCTTCCATATTTTCTATAGCTGACATAGATGGAAGTGGGAAATCAGCAATTCTAACTGATACACGTCCAGAAACAGCACCGACTGGAGTGGTGAAGCTCATTCTCCAATTTCCAGTAGCTGCTGCGAACATGCTTGAAGTTCTACTTTGACCTGCTGGTATTTGCCACGCAGGTATAAATGAGCCAGCAGGAGAAGTGAAAAAAACGGTCATTTGTTGATTGGTTGTATTTGATACGTAAAAGCGAGCATAAGGAGTATTCGGGAGTTGATCCCAAGAAACACCAGCCGTAGTGATGGGTTGATTATTTACAGGGACATCTTGAAAGCGAAAACGGTCATCATTTCGTGCATTGAAGTTGGTGTCTTCAACTACAGTTGAGAAATTATCTGTAACTTGAGCTTCAATTTCGCCAGCAAATACAGGTGTAGATATAACCCCCATAAGTGCTAAAGCAGAAATAGCCTTAAAAATATTTTTTTTCATGTAAAATTACCTCCTGATTATTATAAGTTAAAATTTTGGATTGCATGCAATCTTAAAACATATACATGTAATATTATACATATACATGTAATATTATACATATACATGTAATATTATACATATACATGTAATGCTTGTCAACATAATTTTACGATTTATTTAAATACTTTTTGAAATATTTCTCCAAATTAAAAGCGTGAGCGAAAGCTCACGCCATTACGTGGTCAAGCGCACGTGCGCTTGTCGGGGTGGTGGGGCTGAAAGCCCCACGGTCTTTATCTTTAATCAACAAAAGGGAAAAAAAGCAGATGCGAATGCACCTGCTCTTTTTAGTTATTGATAGAAGCATTATTCATAGGAGATACTTTATGAATATAAAACCACGGTGTATGCGGTGAATGTCTAATTGATACGTGCCCAGATACAACACCATCCGCATTGGTAAAGTGCATTCGCCATATACCGCTTGGAACATCCGTTAAAATTGAAACAGAGCTTGTATCAGCTTCTAGGTCAAAAAAAATCCACTCATCTGTAGGAGAAACCAGCATAACAGTTACTGGTATATGAGATGTATTGGTTAAGTAAATGCTAGTATATTTATATTCATCTATTTCGAGCCACCAAAGATTAGAAAAAGTAGCGTTCTCCACCTGAAGAAAAGCACGGTCGAGTTCCGTATGTTCAAAATCCAATAACTGATGTTCAATATGTAAAGGTCTATCATTTTCTTGTATGTCATAGCTGGCATATTCAGCTGGAGTTGGTAAATTATCTGTGCTCTGATACTCATTGGCAAATGCAAGTGCAGATACAGCCCCCATTAGTACTAGACAAGAAATAACTTTAAAATTATGTTTTCCCATAAAGAATCGCCTCCTAAATTAAAAGCGTGAGCGAAAGCTCACGCCATTATGTGGTCAAACACTCGTGTTCGCACGTGCGCTTGCGGTGGTGTGGAGGCGGAGCCTCCACGGTCTTAATCTTTTAAAATAACTTTAAGGAAAGTTTTCTTGCCTTTTTGAACCATGATAGAACCCTCTGAAAATGATTCTAAAGATACGATGTAGTCAATCGAATCAATTTTTGATTCGTTAATCTTAATGCCACCTTGCTGTATGAGCCTGCGACCGTTGCCACGAGATGAAATTACTTGAGTTTTTTCAAGTAGATCAATAATGTTTATACCGCTATCTACAAACTCAGACTTTGATAGTTCGCTTTCAGGTATAGAACCTGAAGCAGACGCTCCAGAAAAAAGAGCTAGTGCTGCTTGTTTAGCTTTTTCAGCCTCTTCTTCATTATGAACCATTTTTGTTATTTCAAAAGCAAGAACTTCTTTAGCTTTATTAATTTCAGAACCTTCAAGTTTAGCAAGGACTTCTATTTCGTTCATAGGTAAGAATGTAAGAAGCTTTAAGCATTTGATAACACTTGCGTCTTCGATGTTTCTCCAGTATTGGTAGAAATCATATGGTGAAGTTTTTTGAGGGTCAAGCCAGACGGCACCTTGTTGAGTTTTACCCATCTTTTTATTATCACTGGTTGTTAATAAAGTTAAGGTTAATCCATAGCCTTCTTTAGAGTCTACGCGTCTAAGAAGCTCTATACCAGCTATAATGTTAGACCATTGGTCATTTCCACCTAACTGTAGAACACAGTTATGTCTTCTGTTTAACTCCAAGAAATCGTAGGCTTGCATAATCATGTAGTTAAATTCTAAGAATGAAAGACCTTTTTCAAGTCTGGTTTTATATGAATCTGCAGTAAGCATACGATTTACAGAAAAGTGAACACCGTACTCACGCAAGAAAGGTATATATTCTAAATTTAATAACCAATCAGCATTATCAACCATAATAGCTTTATCATCACTAAAATCTATAAATTTGGAAAGTTGAGTTTTAAATTTTCCTGCATTACTTTTTATTTCATCTAATGTCATCATCTTACGCATATCTGTACGATCTGTAGGATCGCCAATCATTCCAGTACCTCCACCAACTAAGGCGATAGGCTTATGACCATGTTTTTGCAGATGGGACATAACCATAATAGTTAAGAAGTGACCTATGTGCAGACTGTCAGCGGTAGGATCAAATCCTATATAGAAACTTATTTTTTCATTATCAAGAATTTCTTTAACTTTTTCTTCATTAGTGCACTGCTGTATAAAGCCGCGCTCATTAAGTATATCAAATACACTTTCTTTCATTTGTATCACTCCTATTGTTTATTAAGTTCGCATATATTTACAATAACTTCACACGCTTTAACCATGGAATCAATAGGGATATATTCAAAAGGACCGTGGAAGTTATGACCGCCAGTAAATATGTTAGGACAAGGTAATCCCATGAAGGATAGGCGCGAACCATCAGTACCACCACGTATAGGTTTGATGTTTGGCTCAACACCAGCTTTTTTCATAGCTTCTTTTGCCAACTCCATTACATGAGGGTGTTGGTCTATTATTTCACGCATGTTTTGGTATTGGTCAGAAATAGTTAGTTTTATCCTATCGTTATATACGATATTCATTTTTTCAACTACAGCTTGAGTAAATTCTTTGCGTTCTTCGAGTTTTACTTTATCGTGGTCACGTAAAATAAAGTTTAATTTAGCATGTTCTATACCAGCCGTCATATCAGTAAGAAAATAAAATCCTTCATAGCCTTCTGTTGTTTCAGGCGTTTCATTTTTTGGGAACATAGAAACAAGTTCAGCAGCTATAAGACCAGCGTTAACTAAAACTCCTTTAGCAGTTCCAGGGTGTACGCTTTTGCCAGTTATCTCTATTGTAGCACCAGCGGCATTAAAACTTTCATTTTCAAGTTCGCCAATTTCTCCACCATCAATAGTATATCCAAAGTCAGCACCAAAAGCTTTAACATCAAAGTGATCTACACCTCTACCTATTTCTTCATCAGGTGTAAAACCTATGCGAATTGTTCCATGTTTAATTTGTGGGTTTTCAATTAGGTATTCCATAGCCGTTAAAATTTCTGCAATACCAGCTTTATTATCTGCACCCAAAAGCGTAGTACCGTCAGTTACAATTATATCTTCTCCAACGTATTGCTTTATATGAGGAAACTCTTCAGTTGAAAGTTTGATAGTTCCATTTAAGTCAATGTCATTTCCATCATAGTTTTTAATTATATTTGGTTTAACATCTTTTCCAGAAGCAGCGTGGCTAGTATCCATGTGAGCTAAGAAAGCAACTGTAGGAACATTACTACTATCTTCTATATTAGATGGTAGAGTAGCAGTTACATATCCATAAGAATCTTTTTTCACATCATGCAGACCTAGCTCAGCACATTCTTTTACCATTAAGTCACCGAAATCCAGCTGTGAATCGCTAGAGGGAAAAGTTTTTGAAGTAGGATAAGAAGTGGTATCTATTACAACATACTTTAAAAAACGCTCTACAAGAGCAGACTTATTAATATTCATAAAACACAAAACCCCTTTTAATTATATTTTTATATGGCATTTCATTTCGATTATATATTATATATTTTCATATCACAAGGTATATTTAAAGAAAGTTTTAAGGCTAAAAAGTATAAATTGACAATGAATAATTCGAAAAAATACAATTTTTCGTGCAAAAATACATATTGAATTATTCTTTTTGAGATGGTAGACTTTATAGGTACTTGAGAGACAGTACGATTTTGGGTCAGAAGGTTTCAAAATATGACCTGAAGAAAGTTTTAAAAGAAATTTAAAATAAAGTGTTGACAAGTTATTTTAAATGTTGTATTATATCAAAGTTGCCTTTTACAAGAGCAACAGAGATAACCAAGGAGAGGTGTCCGAGCGGTTTAAGGAGCTGGTCTTGAAAACCAGTGATTCCGAAAGGGACCGTGGGTTCGAATCCCACCCTCTCCGTTTGATTTTGTAACTTGATACTTGGAGAAGTACCCAAGTGGCTGAAGGGGCTCCCCTGGAAAGGGAGTAGATCGTTAATAGCGGTGCGAGGGTTCAAATCCCTCTTTCTCCGTCAGTTAGATATTCATAAGTAAGTGAGTATATAATGAGAAGCAAAATTGCAAATTAAAAAAAACTTTCAAAAAAGTGTTGACAAACAGAAAATGATATGATAAAATGATTTTCGTTGTCGCAAGAAAGTAAAAAACGACAAATAATGAATGCAAGAAATTGATCATTGAAAACTAAATAATTATGAAAAGAAATAGCCGAAAAGATAAAGAAACAAAACATAAAGTCAGAGACTAGCAAAGGCTAGTTATCCGAGTTAACAAG
>JGI994J12354_10000107_pt1 | contig 74175 bp, 74 predicted proteins | sample IntmicLarv3ML3BL_FD_12354 | JGI IMG/M metagenome (IMG submission 12354) | reverse complement strand
TTTCTCCTCCTATTCTCCTTTCCACTTTCGATTGAGGCGAGTCGCTTTTTGTCAAGAGCGGCAAAAAGTAACCAAAAAACGCCCTTTTCCACCGCACATGCAACATTTCCACCGCCATCGTCCGCAGTATCAGTCGTTTCTATGTACGCTTCCGCATTCCGCCCCGTATCCCGTCGGCTTTGTTGGAACGAGCCCATTCCCCCGCAAGAATGGGCGGAATTGCAACTTCCAGCCGATGAAAAAAGCTTTTTTTGGTTCGTTTTTTTGAGCACAAAAAATGAACTCGCCTCAAGCGAAACTTGAGAAAACCTTAATAGTAAGAAAACTATTTATATCTAAAATCCTTAGAAAAACAAAAAAAGCCCCTCCGCCAAAGGCGGAGAGCCCCACAAATTCCATTTCCACTTCTCGCTCTAACTCAAAAACCGCCGCTTGATGAACACCGCCCCGATGCCCAGCACCACAATCACCAAAGCCGCCAGAGCAATCATCGAATACGTGTCCACGTAGTGCGCCATGCTCTCCCACGCATCCCCGGCAACCCGCCCGAGGAAAATCAGCACCGTGTTCCAAATAAACGTGCCCGCCACGGTGAAGAGGAGAAAGGGCGCCATCTTCGCCTTCGCCATGCCTGCGGGCACGGAGATGAGGCTGCGCACAATGGGCACAAAGCGGCAGAAGAAAATCGCCTTGCTTCCATGCCTAGTAAACCAGGCCTCCGCCCGGTTCACGTCGCTGATTTTCAGATGAAGCAGGCGGCCGATGCGCCCTTCAAACAGGCGCTCCAGATGCGCCGCACTGAGCAGCCGCCCCACGAGATACAGCACCACTGCACCCATCGCCGAGCCCAGCGTCGCCACTAGAATCACAATCCACACGTTCATATCTGTATAGGTGGTCATAAACCCGCCAAAGGTCAAAATAACCTCGGAGGGAATGGGCGGGAAAATATTTTCCACCATAATAAGCAAAAAAACACCGGCATAGCCAAACCGGTTGATGACATTGAGCATAATCTCCTGCACAAGCGAACCTCCAAATTGGTTGTTTCTATATCTAGTGTATGATAAACCGCTATGTCCTGTCAAGGGCGTTCGGAGAATATGCCGCAAAACCAGCTGCCATTGCGAACAAAACAAACTGTCATTCTGAACGAAGTGAAGAATCTAAATCCCGAACAAGGAAAGATTCTTCGCTCCGTCCGGAATGACAGAAGCGTGTTATGCGGCGGGGTTTCTGCTATCCAAACTGCCTTGCCAGCAGCTCATAGACCAAGCGGGTTTCCTCCGGCTCCCGTGTGCCGAGCACATACACCATTGCCTCGGTGTCGATGCGCAAAAACGGCGGCATCGTCGGGTCGAGGTTGAACTTGCACTTCGGCGCACCGTTCATGGCAAAGCTCCCCTGCAAAAAGTGCTCCATCCCCGTGCCCATGGTGCGCACCACCCCGTTCGGCAGCTCCTCCATCAAGCTCACGGACACAATATCCTCAAAATCCACCTCGTAATACGAAACCACCTGCGTCTCACTCAGTGCAATGCTCAGCGGCGCAGACTCCATCCCCATAAACCAGAGCGCAAAGAAGGGGATACCCAGTATCAGCAGCGCCGAGAGTCCCATAAAAAACTTCCCCGCAGGCCGCCCCAGATTCATGGTCATGTTCATGCCCGTGCGCTGGTTGACCATCACATGCCTGTCGTGCGGGTTGTGGTAAAAAATACCCAGCGGCCAGAACTGGTCATCGTCCACGTAAAAGTCCTGCCCAGCCTCCTCGGTGAGCTTGCGCTGCGCCGACCGCACCCGCAGCTCAATGCGAATCGCCACCGCCACGGTGACAACGAGATAAGCCAGCGTGACAACCAGCATGAGCGTGCTGTGGTTGGTCAGCAGCGCCATGCTCGCCACCATCAGTGCCGTGAGCCACGAGGTGTAGGCGTACATCTGATTCCAGTTGTGCCGCCGCACCTGCGTCAGCGCCGCCGAGAGCCCGGTGTTCTCGTCAACGACGTCAATCCGCTGGCGGTTGATGAAGCGATAGAAAAAGTAAATCAGCGGAATAATCGGTGCCGTGAACAGCCCCACACTGTGGCGGTAAAAATCCGTAATCCCCTGCGCCAGTAAGACGATGTTCGGCAGCAGGCACAGAAGCGTCGGTACAATGAAATGCAGCGGCGAGAGCGGCTGTTGCGCCACGCCTGCGGCCTTCAAATCCACCACCATCTGCCCGGCGGCAGTGCCCCGCCAGCCCTGTTCCTGCTTGTAAACCGCCAAGTGCCGATGGGCGGAGAGGTAGACCAGATGGGGCAGCGCCATCGCCGCCAGCAACCAGAGGGAGAAGTAGAAAAATGTCTGCCCCTCACTGCGCAAAAGCAGCATCGGCACAATCCCGATGGCAATGAAACCGCCCACAACCGCAAGGCCTTTGCGGTATCGGCGGCACAGCCGCAGGATGCCCGCATCTGTCCGCCCTTCAAAGGGCAAGGTCACGCCCAGCAGGATGTTTTTCTTCACCTTCACCTCATTCCAAAGAGGTATCATCATACCCAGAAATACGCCCGCAGCGCTCAAAAGTAAAATCCATCGTATCATAATTTATTATCTCCTTCCAGACTATCGTAAATGTCCCCGCAGAGCGCCAACAGCTCCGCTTTGCTCACGTGGTGGAGCTTTGCCTCGCTCACCAGCAGCCGCAGCTGCTCCTGCGCCGCAGTGGGCAAGCCGCCGGCCATAGGCCCCTGTACCACAGCGCCGATGCGGCGGTCGGTGATAATATAGCCCTCCTGCTTGAGCAGCTGATAGGCCTTGTTCACCGTCATCATATTGATGCCGAACTGGTCGCCGAGCGTGCGAATCGTGGGCAGTTTTTCGCCGCTGCGCAGCTGACCGCCGGCGATGCCCATGACGATTTGATTGCGGATTTGCAGGTAAATCGGCGTCTCGCCGGAGAAGTCCAAGGTTAAAATCACATGAAAACCTCCATATCGTTTATCGATAAATTTTTATTGTTTTTCGATAAATAATTATCGTTTATCGATAACAAAAATTGCGACCATCTGCATCATTTATTATAATGCAGACAATGCAAAAAGTCAAGTGCAAATTTTCCCGCCCTGCTCGTCGGGGGAGCGCAGAGGGCACCCGGCAGGCACGGCGGGAAATGTGGCGCAGAAGCCGTAAAGACACGTTATCGTTAACGAAATAACCCTTGACAAAGTGGAATTCCTTTGCAATAATAGTATCAAAACTGGAGTTATCTTTTGGATAGCAGGAACGGGAAAATTATTTAAGGAGTGCTTGCAATGAAAATGACACTGCGCTGGTTCGGCAGTCAATACGACTCGGTGACCTTGGAACAAATCCGCCAAATTCCTGGTGTAACAGGGGTTATCACAACGCTCTACGGCACGACACCGGGAGAAGTCTGGAAACTTGAGGACATTCAAGCCATCAAAAAAGAGGTGGAGGCCGCCGGCCTGGAAATTACTGGCATCGAGAGCGTTAATATTCACGATTCCATCAAAATCGGCAGCCCCGACCGGGAGCAGTATATCGAAAACTATATCACCACGCTCGAGCGCCTCGGCCAAGAGGGCATCCAGCTGGTGTGCTACAACTTTATGCCCGTGTTCGACTGGACGCGCAGCGACCTCGCAAAGCCCCGTCCCGACGGCTCCACGGTGCTGGCCTATAACCAAAAAGAAGTTGATAAAATCAACCCCGACACCATGCTGGCGGACATGGAGCGCAAGTCCAACGGCTTCGTTTTGCCCGGCTGGGAGCCGGAGCGCATGTCCCGCTTGAAGGAGCTGTTCGAGGCCTATAAGGACGTGGACGAGGAAAAATTGCTGGAGAATCTGGTGTATTTTCTCAAGCGGATTCAGCCGGTTTGCGAACAGTATGGCATCGTGATGGGGATCCATCAAGACGACCCAGCCTGGCCTGTGTTCGGCCTGCCGCGCATCGTGCGCAACGCTGAAACCATCGAGCGCCTCATGCGGGCGGTGGATGCGCCGTTTAACAGCGTGACGCTCTGCACCGGCTCGCTGAGCTCCAACCCCGACAACGACATTCCCGCCATTATCCGCAGCCTCAAGGGACGTCTGCCCTTCGCCCACGTGCGCAACACGAAGCACAACGGCCCCGGCGACTTCGAAGAGGCGGCGCATCTCTCCAGCGACGGTTCGCTGGACATGTACGAAATTGTGAAGGCGCTTCATGAGATAAACGAGGATATTGTGATGCGTCCCGACCACGGGCGGCAGATTTGGGGCGAGATTTCCATGCCGGGATACGGTCTGTATGACCGTGCGCTGGGTGCGACGTACCTCAACGGTCTTTGGGAGGCAATCGGCAAGTCGGAGGCGCAGGCATGAAGCTAAAGCAAAGCGAGCTCTCCTGCGTCTGCTGGACGGCGGCAGGCATTGCGCTGCCTGCTTTTGACATGCCTGCTGTGGCGCAGAAAACGGCGGCAGAGCCGACGTGGATTCACTTCGGCCCGGGGAATATTTTCCGCGCTTTTCCGGCGGCGGTGCAGCAGGATTTGCTGGGGCGCAGCGTCACAGACACGGGCATTATCGTTGCCGAGGGCTATGACTACGAAATCGTGGATAAGCTCTTTGTGCCCTGCGATAATTTGAGCTTACTGGTGACGCTGAAATCCGACGGCTTGGTGGAGAAAAGCGTTATCGGCAGCGTGACCGAGGCGCTGCGGGTTGACCGAAGCAATGCGGCGGATTTCGCCCGTTTGCAGGAGATTTTCCGTGCGCCGAGCCTCCAGATGGTGAGCTTCACCATCACGGAGAAGGGCTATAGCCTCTCTGCGCCCGGCGTGGCGGCAGATATGGACAGGGGCCCTGCCGCATCGGAGAGCTACATGGGCAAGCTGGCGGCGCTGGTGTACGAACGCTATTTGGCGGATAGTCTGCCGGTGGCGCTGGTGAGCATGGACAACTGCTCCCACAACGGCGACAAGCTGCGCGATGCGGTGCAGGCCTTTGGCGATGCCTGGAGCGAAAAGGGACTCTGCGAGAGCGGCTTCGCCGCATACCTGCGCAATCCTGCGCTGGTGGCCTTCCCCTGGAGCATGATTGATAAAATTACGCCGCGTCCGGACGATATGGTCAAGGACATGCTGCTCGCCGACGGCTTCGAGGACACGGAGGGCACGGTGACCAGCAAGAACACCTTCATTGCGCCCTTTGTGAATGCGGAGAAGACGCAGTGGCTGGTGATTGAGGACAGCTTTCCCAACGGGCGGCCGCCGCTCGAGGCGGGCGGGGTGATTTTCACCGACCGTGAAACCGTGGACAAGGTGGAGAAAATGAAGGTATGCACTTGCCTCAATCCGCTGCACACGGCGCTGGCTGTGTTCGGCTGTCTGCTGGGCTATGAGAAAATCAGCGACGAGATGCAGGATGCGGATTTGGTGAAGCTAGTTCGGCAAATTGGCTATGTGGAGGGTCTGCCCGTGGTGGTGAACCCGGGCATCATCGACCCGAAAGTCTTTATTGATAACGCCGTGGATGTGCGCCTGCCAAACCCCTTTATACCGGACACACCGCAGCGCATCGCCTGCGACACGAGCCAAAAGCTGTCGATTCGCTTCGGCGAGACCATCAAGGCGTACGCCGCTTCGAGTGACCTTGACGTGACTGCGCTCAAGGCGATTCCGCTGGTTTTAGCTGGCTGGCTGCGGTATTTGATGGGCGTGAACGATGCGGGGGAGACCTTTGAACTGAGCCCCGACCCGGCATTGGAGAGCCTGCGGGCACCCTTTGCGGCGCTCAAGCTAGGTGTGGCGGGCGATTTTCGCAGCGTGGTGGCGCCGGTGCTGGCGGATTCCAAATATTTTGGCGTGAACCTGTACGAGGTTGGCCTTGGCGAGCAGGTGGAGGTTCTGTTTTCTGCGCTTGCCGCAGGCGCAGGCGCAGTACGTGCGACGCTGAAAGCGCTGTAGGCTATGTGATTTTTCCACAAACTCCCCCTCGAGTGAACGCTCGAAGGGGAGTTTGTGTTGTAATTTACATACAAATGAAAAATATAGTGTACACTAAGCGAAATCTTTGTTATAATGTTCTAAATATGAGAGAAGTGACGAACTGGGAGTGTCAAAAAATGTCGAAACGTAGACAGCGGGTGACCATCAAAATGATTGCCGAGGCGTCCGGTATTTCCATTGGTACGGTAGACCGTGCGCTCAACGACCGCACCGGCATCAGCAAGGCGCGCAAGCAGCAGATTTTAGAGATTGCGCAGGAGCTGGGGTATAAGCCCAATATGGTGGCCAGCGCCCTCAGTCGCCGCAAGGAGCTGCGCATCGGCGTTGCATTTCCGTACCAATCTGTGGATTTTTACAACCAGATGGAGGCGGGCGTGAACCAAGCGGCGGCGGAGTATGAAAATTACGGCGTGACAGTGGAAAAAATCCGCTTTGAGACCTCCAATGCGCAGGTGATGTACGAGCGGCTGAGCGAGCTGGATATTTCCGCCTACGACGGCCTGGTGATTAACACCGCCGGCGGGCCGGTGAATGACTTCATCGACCGCTGCGTGGAGGCGGGCGTGGCGACCAGCACGTTCAACACGGATGCGCCGGAGACGAAGCGGCTGTTTTACGTGGGGGCGAACAGCCATGTGTCCGGCATGATGGGCGGCGAGCTGATGGGTCTGCTGCTCAAGGGGAAGGGTAATGTTGCGGTACTGGGAAATTTTGCCCGAGTGTCGCCGTTTATTGACCGTTTTTCCGGCTTTTGCGAGTTTGTGCAAAAGAGCTATCCGGACATTCATTTTTACCCCTGCCCGGAGACGAAGAGCGACAGCGCAGTTGCGGCGCAGGTGCTCAAGGATACGCTGGCGCGGGTGCCGGAAATCAACGGCGTGTTCGCCACGGGTTATACGAACACAGTCGGTGCGGCGCAGGCGCTGGAGGACATAGGGCGCAAGGACGTTGCGCTGGTGGGCTATGACCTGTCCGGCCGGACGGGACTGGCCGTGCAGCAGGGCTGGTGCAGGGCGCTGCTGTATCAAGACCCGCGGCAGCAGGGCTATCTGGCGGTGCAGTCGCTGGCGCGCCATCTGCTGGAGGGTTGGACGCCGCCGAAACCGAAAATTTTTCTGGAGTCGCAGGTGGTTTTCAGCAGCAATTTGGACGGGTATCTGGAAAAAGAAGGCATTGCAATTTGAGGATGAAAGAGGGTCGATGGGCTCTCTTTTTCTTTTTTGACTTTGCGCAATAAGCATGGTATAATATAGTGATTATCAGCACCGCAACGGCGGGTAAATATTTGCAAATATTTGAAGAAAATGGAGGGATGGTTATGACGAAAAAGAGCTGGGTATTGGCACTGGCATCGGCGTTTTTTTTCCTGCTAGGCGGCTGCGGCATAGCCAATAGCGACGACCTCTACTCCCTGCCAAAGCTCTCGGGGGATAACTACCACCTGCAAGCGATGATTGATGCCGTGCGTGCGCAGGGCGGAGAGTTCTCTGCGCCGCTTATCGGCACGAATGTGCAGTCCATTCAGATGCATGATTTGGACGGGGACGGCGTGCAGGAGGCGGTGGCGTTTTTCCGCTTTTCCGCCGACGAGAAGCCCTTGAAGGTATACATATTCAAAAAGCTGGAAAACGAGGAGTATCAAGAGATTGCGCTCATTGAGGGCGAGGGGAATAACTTCAACTCCGTGCGCTATGAGAACATCACCGGCTCGCCGGAGAAGGAAATCGTGCTGACGTGGCAGCTGGCGACCGCTAGCACCTCGCGCCTCAACAACCTCACGGTATACGCCATCGGGGCGGAGGGGGCGACGGAATTGATGCGCACGAACTATACGAACTACCAAGTGCTGGACGTTGACCGGGATGGTTTGTCGGAGCTGATTGTGCTGCATTTCGACTCGACGCGCGAAAACAGTCGGGCAGAGCTCTATCGGGCGGATAAGGAGAGCCTTCCGCTGGCGGCCAGTGCGCCGTTTTCTCACGGTACAAGCGAGCTGATTCAAGCGCGCATCGGGTATTTGCAGGAGTATCAGCCTGCGGTGTTTGTCTACTCGGCGCTGGAGGGCGGCGGCTATGTGACCGACGTGTTTGCGTGGCGGGAGGAGCAGTTGCACAACATCACCCGCGACGAGGAGACGGGCATCAGCCTGTCCACCATTGTGGCAGTGGATTTGCTGCGGATGACAGACATCGACGGCGACGGCATTTTTGAGCTGCCCTTCCCGTTTGAGCTGCCGAAAAAGCTTGTGCCCGAGGGGGAGCCAGAAAAGCCGACCTACTGGGCAATCAACTGGAGGCAGATTGGCAGGGACGGCAGCCAGTATGCGGCGCTGACAACGTTCCACAACCAGGCGGACGAGTGGTATTTGGAGCTGCCCGCAAACTGGAGCGGCATGGTCACGCTGGAGCGGGATGAGTCCACCATCAACGCCCGCACGGTGGTGTTTAGTTTTTACACCGGGGAGGACAGTGACCCGATTCCCTTCCTGCGGATTTATCGCTTTAGCGGCTCGAACCGGCAAAGCCGGGCGGCCATCAACAATCGCTTTAAGCTCCTTGAGACGCAAACGGCGGTTTTTGCTGCGGAGTTTTTTACGAGCCAGTGGCAAAACGGACTCAACCAGGAGAGCCTAAAGGCGGCGTTCCATTTGATTCTGGAGGAATGGCAATAAGCGGCTTTTATCAATCGGAGCAACACCCAATCGAAGGAGGCGGAAGCATGAAAAAAGTGCTGGTATTAGAAGACGAGGAAAATATTCGCAGCTTTGTTGTCATCAACCTCAAACGGGCAGGATATGAGGCCATTGAGGCGGCCACCGGCGAAGAGGCGTTGTTGCAGCTGGCACGGCATCCGGATGCCCGGGTGGCGCTGCTGGACATTATGCTGCCGGATATGGACGGCTTTGAGGTCTGCCGCCGGATTCGCGCATCCGACAGCCAGATGGGTATTATAATGCTCACCGCCCGCTCGCAGGAGATGGACAAGGTGACGGGGCTGATGACCGGTGCGGACGACTATGTGACCAAGCCCTTTTCGCCTGCGGAGCTGACGGCGCGCATTGATGCGCTTTATCGCCGTGCGGGCGGCGAGATGCCTGCGGAGGATCTGGGCGAGATTCGCCAGCCGCCGTTTTCCCTCAACATCCGCAACCGCACGCTGGAGAAGAGCGGCAAGCGGATTAAGCTGACGCAGGTGGAGTATTCCATCATCAAGTTTTTCATGGAAAATTTAGGCAAGGCGCTCAGCCGCGAAGAGATTCTCGACGTGGTTTGGGGGCGGGACTACTTTGGCGAAGTGAAAATCGTGGATGTGAACATCCGTCGGCTTCGCATTAAGATTGAGGACGATGCGACGAACCCCAGTTATATTACTACTGTTTGGGGTTTTGGGTATAAATGGGGGGTATAGGTTTTCCTCCTTGTTTTTGTTTTTTCGCCTCGCCATTGCGGGCTTGAACGGCAATCTCGGTCATTCTGAGCGTAGTGAAGAATTATACTCTTCCCAAGTTTCGCTTGAGGTGCGTGACTTTTTGGTTTTCACGAGGGCTGTTGAATCAGTGCTTCTTCATACTGTCCCGGATGGCAGTGGAAATGTTGTAGGTGGCGGCGGAGGGAAGGCGGCCTGTGGTCGCTTGCGGTGGGAATGTGGGGTTGTTCCCTACGTTTTGCGCACAAAGAAGCGGACATTTCCGCCGCAAGAGGGCACAGCCCGCTACGTTTTTGGTTACTTTTGGCGTATACCAAAAGTGACTCGCCTCAAGCGAAACTTGAAGGCACTATAAGAGAGAATTAAGATTCTTCGCTGCGCTCAGAATGACAGTGGAGGGCGGGACGCTGAGGGCAGCGTCCCCTACGTGATGGAGCAGAGCACGAAAAGAGTGCGACGGCATAGCTTGCGGGTCAAGCCCGCAATGACATAATAAAGAAAGGAAGTGAGATGGTGGGCTCGATTTTTGCAAGCAAGAGCATCAAAAGCCGCTGGATGCGCAATAGCATCGGCACGGTGCTGCTGGTGGTTGTGCTGGCCGTCTCTGCCTTTGGTGCGGCTTTTTACGGGTACTACTACTCCTACGTGACCAACGGACTGATAGAAAAGGCTCGCACCTCTGCCGATTTTTTTGAGCCGGAAAGCGAGCGGAATTACTTAGAGCTTGCTAAGGATTATGTGGATTTTTTCGAGGACAAAAACCGGATTGAGGCGCAGTTTCTCAACTCGGCAGGCCGCCTGCTCTACTCCTCCTCGGAGCGGATGTCCGGGATTCATCTCACGACGGCCGACGTGCTTGACATGCGGGAAACCGGCGAAATCAGCAGCTGGATTGGCAACGATCCGGACACTGACGAGCGGATTTTGGCGGTGAGCAATCCCATCACTTACCACGGCACGGTGATTGGTGCGGTGCGGTATGTGACGGCGCTGCATAAGGTGGATCAGCAGATTGCAAAGGTCATTTTCATCGGGGCTGCGGCGGGCATATTCATGCTGGTGGTGGTTTATATGAGCAACAAGTACTTTGTACGCTCAATTGTTGAACCGGTGGAGAAAATCACCGACTTCTCCCAGCGGATTGCGGCGGGGAGCTACGGGGTGCAGCTGGAGAAGGACCACGACGACGAGATTGGCACACTGGTGGATTCCATCAACGATATGTCGCGAAAAATACAGCAGTCGGAGCGGATGAAAAGCGACTTCATCAGCTCGGTGTCCCACGAGCTGCGCACGCCGCTCACCGCCATCAACGGCTGGGCGGAGACCTTGCAGAGCGGGGAGTTGCAGGACGCAGTGGACGTGCAGAAGGGTCTGGAAATCATCACGTCGGAGGCGCGAAGGCTGACGAACATGGTGGAAGAGCTGCTGGAATTTTCCCGCATTGAGGACGGGCGGTTTACGCTCTCCATTGAGCCGACGGACGTGCGCGAGGAGCTGGAGGATGCGGTGTTCACGTATCGGCAGTTTTTCCTGCGGGAGAACATCGAGCTGTACTACGACGAGGAGGACGTGGACTTCCCGCTGATTCCCGGCGACGAAGAGCGGCTGCGGCAGGTGTTTTCAAACCTGCTGGACAATGCCGCCAAGCACGGCGGTGCGGGGCAGCGGATTGACATTGGCATCTGCATGGGATATCGGGAGGAGCAGGAGAGAATCGTCATCACGATTCGGGATTACGGCCCGGGCATCCCGGTGGAGGAGCTGCCGCACGTGAAGTATAAGTTCTACAAGGGCAGCTCGAAAACCCGCGGCAGCGGCATCGGGCTCGCCGTGTGCGACGAGATTATCACCCGCCACGGCGGAACGCTGACGCTCGGCAATGCGGAGGGCGGCGGCTGCGTGGTGACGATTGCGTTGCCGACGGTGTGAAAAAGTGGCTGAATAATTTTTAGAACAAAAGTTCTATTTTTCTCTTGCAATTTGAAACCAAGTGGTATATAATGGTCACAGTGACTTCTGTGACAGCAGATAGGAGCGCATACGTTGTTAAATTCAAAATCATATAAAACCTCCATTGGAGGGCAGGCCCTAATTGAAGGTATCATGATGGTCGGGCCGGAAAAAACCGCCATTGTGGTGCGGGCACCCGAGGAAGAGGGCGGCATGGTCACCAAGGTAGAGGAGAACAAGGCGCTCAAGGACAAGTATCCGATTTTGGGACTTCCGTTTTTACGGGGGGCTGCGGGCTTTGGCTCGACGATGGTCAAGGGCGTGCGGGCGCTGATGTTCTCGGCGGACTACTATCCCGAGGAAGAAGGAGAGGATGCGGAGCCGTCCAAGCTCGATGTGTGGCTGGAGAAGCACCTGGGCAGCGAGAAGGCGATGAACGTGATTATTTACATCGCCGCCATCGTGGGCATGGCGTTTTCCGTAGGGCTGTTTTTTGTGTTGCCGACGCTGATTGGCGGGTTTGTGTTCAAGGGGATTGCGCAGTTTTGGCTGCGAAATCTGCTGGAAGGACTGCTACGCATCGGGATTTTTCTGGTTTATCTGGCGCTGTGCTCGCGCATGAAGGACATGAAGCGGGTGTTTTCCTACCACGGAGCGGAGCATAAAACCATCGCATGCTACGAGGCGGGGATGGAGTTGACGGTGGAAAATGTGCGCACATGCAGGCGCTTTCACCCCCGCTGCGGCACGAGCTTTTTGTTTGTGGTGATGGTGGTTTCCATTTTGCTGTTTTCGGCGGTGCGGGTGGAGAGCACGTGGATTCGTCTGGTGCTGCGGCTGGCGCTGCTGCCGGTGATTGTGGGGATTACCTATGAGATAAACCGCTTGATTGGGCGACATGACAATGCGCTGACCCGGCTGATTTCTGCGCCGGGGATGTGGCTGCAAAATTTCACCACGAATGAGCCGGACGACAGTATGATTGAGGTGGGCATCAAGGCGTTTTTGCTGGTGATGCCGGAGAACAAAGGGAGCGATGCGTGGTAGTGCCAAAGACCTATTCTGACATTTATTTGGATCTGCGCCGCCGCTTGCGGGAGGCGGGTGTTGCGGCCTTTGAGCTGGAGGCGAGGGAGCTGGTCGCCTTTGCCACGGGCAAGACGAAGGAACAGTTTTTTCGCGATAAGATGCTCTACGCCGGCGACGAGAGCCTGGGGCAGATTGAGGCGCTGGCGCTGCGGCGTTTGGCGGGCGAGCCGGTGGCTTATTTGATTGGCGAGTGGGAGTTTTACGGCCTGCCGCTGGATATTTCCCGGGACGTGCTGGTGCCGCGCGCCGACAGCGAGGTGCTGGCGGGGCGGGCGATTGAGCTGACGCAGACGGTGAAAATACGACCTGCGAAGGTGCTCGACCTCTGCTGCGGCAGCGGTTGCATCGGACTTGCCATTGCGGCGCACGTGCCGACGGCGAAGGTGACGCTGTGCGATATCTCCGAGGAGGCATTGCGGATTTCACGGCAGAACATCCGCCGCAACGGCTTGGTCGGTCAAGTGATTACGCTGGCGGGCAATGCGTTGGAGGCGCCGCCAAGCGTGCTGTGGGAATGTGATGTGATTGCCTGCAATCCACCTTATATTCGCAGCGACGAGATGCAGGAGCTGGAGGACGGCGTGCGGCTCTACGAGCCGCGGCTTGCGCTGGACGGTGGTGCGGACGGTTTGGATTTTTACCGGGCTGTGGCGGAGAAATGGAAGCGAAATTTGAAGGTCGGCGGGCACCTGCTCTTTGAAGTGGGGCACACGCAGGCGGGACAGGTGGAGATGATTTTGGCGCAGTTTGGCTATCAGGTGGGCGACACGCTCACGGATACGGGCGGGCATTTTCGGGTGGTACACGGGATTCGCACAGAGGCTTGAAGGATGAATGGGGCGGAAAAATGATCATTCGGGATGCAACGGAAAAGGACAGCAAAGAATTATCTGAAATTTATAAATACTATGTCGAAAATTTTTCGTATTCATTTGAATATGCAGCTCCGTCAGCGGAGGCGTTTTCTGAGAAAATCGCTGTGATTGCAGGGCAATTTCCCCTTTTTGATCTGTGAGCGGGACGGGGAAATACTGGGCTTTGCGTATGCACATCCATTCAAAGAGCGTGAAGCGTACCAATGGATTTGCGAGACCTCTATTTATGCGAAAAACGGCTGTACGCAACAGGGCGTCGGCGCTACGCTCTATGCAAAGCTCGTGTCCGCCTTGAAAAAGCAGGGCTATGTGAAGGCATATGCGGTGCTTGGCTGCCCGAACGAGGGCAGCGAGCAGTTCCATCAGAGCATGGGATTTTCCTTGGTGGCGACATTTGCGGACATAGGATATAAGCATGGTGCGTGGCACGATGTAAAGTATTATGCTTTGGAATTGAATCGAGCTTGCGATGATATGCCGAAGCCAATTGCATACGGAGAGATGAAATAGCGTGACGGATGTTTGAACAATCAAAATAGACCAATATTTATAAGGTAAGAGGAGCAGAGAAATGGCTGAGAAAAAGAAGAGCATGGTGGCGCCGGCCGCACCGGCGGATGACAAGAAGAAGGCGTTGGAAACGGCGATGGCGCAGATTGACAAGCAGTTCGGCAAGGGCTCGGTCATGCGGCTCGGCGAGGGTGCGGGCATCCATGTGGAGGGCATCCCCACCGGCTCTCTGGCGCTGGATATTGCGCTGGGCATCGGCGGCGTGCCGCGGGGCAGAATCGTGGAGATTTACGGGCCGGAATCCTCGGGTAAGACGACGCTTGCGCTCCATATTGTCGCTGAGGCGCAAAAATGCGGCGGTGAGGTGGCCTTCGTGGATGCGGAGCATGCCCTCGACCCGACCTACGCCAGAGCGCTGGGCGTGAATATTGAAGAGCTGCTGGTCTCGCAGCCGGACACCGGCGAACAGGGGTTGGAGATTACGGAGGCGCTGGTGCGCTCGGGCGCAGTGGATGTGGTCGTCGTGGACTCGGTGGCGGCGCTGGTTCCGCGGGCTGAAATTGAGGGCGAGATGGGTGATTCGCACGTGGGCTTGCTGGCGCGGCTGATGAGCCAGGCGCTGCGCAAGCTCGCCGGATCGATTTCCAAGACGAACTGCGTGGTAATTTTCATCAACCAGCTGCGCGAGAAGGTCGGCGTGATGTACGGCAATCCCGAGGTGACCACCGGCGGGCGTGCGCTGAAGTTTTACGCCTCCGTGCGCATTGACGTGCGCCGGATTGAGGCGATCAAAGAGGGCAGCGAGATTGTGGGTAACCGCACGCGGGCGAAAATCGTGAAAAATAAGGTCGCCCCGCCCTTCCGCGAGGCGGAATTTGAGATTATGTACGGCGAGGGCATCAGCAAGACCGGTGAAATTATTGACCTCGCAGTGAAGCTGGATTTGATTCAGAAGAGCGGCAGTTGGTTTTCGATGGGTGATGCCCGTATTGGCCAGGGCCGGGATTCGGTGAAGGAGCATTTGAAGAAAAATCCGGAACTGTTGGACAAGCTGGAGGCCGAAATTCGGGCGAATTCCTTCAAGCTGATGAGCAGTCAGTCGCAGGTGGCCGCCCGGGCAGCCGGACGGGCCGTGAACGTGTCGGCGGACGATTTTGAGGATGAGGATTAAGGAAATCAAGCCTTCACAGCGAGTGAAGGGGCGGTTTTTGGTTTGTTTCGACAACGGCGATATACTGCGTGTGGGCGAGGGAGAAATGATTTCCTTCGCCCTACACGGCGGTCTGGAGCTCTCGGCGGAGGAGCTGGAGCAACTGAAGGAGGCGGCTGTGGCGGGGAAGCTCAAGGAGCGAGCCCTTGCTATGGTGGCGAAAAAAACGATGAGCCGCAATGCGCTGGGCGACAAGCTTTTTGAGTTGGAGCCGGAGGGCGAAGGGGCGGTTTCTGCGGTGCTCGACCGCTTGGAGGAACTGGGCTTACTCGACGATGCGAGCTACGCAAAGGCCATCGTGCGGCACTACAGCCGCAAGGGCTACGGAACGGTAAGGCTGCGGGATGAGCTCTATCGGCGCAAGGTGCCGAAGGCTCTCTGGGAAGAGGCGCTGGCGGAGGCCGAGCCTGCCGAAGAAGGCGTGGATGCACTGATTGCGAAGAAGCTGGATGGTGTTGAAGCGCCGGAGCGGAAGGATTTTCAGCGGGTGTCGAACGCCTTGGCGAGGCGGGGCTACGGCTGGGAGGAAATTCGGGAGGGCATGGAACGGTATCGAAATCGGCGAGATGAATAAAGTGGCGCAGGATATGGCGGAAGTCGTGGAAGTGGGAAATAGATTAGAACTTGGGGTGACTTTAATGGATAAGTTTTTACTTATTAAAAGAGGTTTAACTTTAGAAGAATGCCAACAAATCTTGCAACAACAATTNGAGATTAATCCGATTAGGCAAGAGNACTTCAAAACGGATGAAGTGGTTTTTTCAGAGGGTGTAAGGCTNTTCTTTGACATCCATTCCCACAAATTTAGATACCATTCGATTTGATGCACCATTTGCTCTTCCGGTCGGTGGCGTTTGNATCGGCAATACTCAAAAAGAGGTTAAAAGCATACGAGGAAGGGCAGACCGCATTGNCCCATTTCCTTTTCCAGAAACGCTTCCAACAACAATTTGGATGTATGGAAAAGTAGGCGACTGGATTCGTTATGATTTTGAAAAGGATNGCAACGGGAAGTGTATTACAATTTATATATTAGATAGATTCCAATAAATCCGTTCTGCAAATTCCAGTTTGTCGGCAACCTGCAAAATTTATTTAGCGNAGGCTTGACATAATCATAGCGGAAGTCGTGGAAGCGGGATTTGGCGAAGGGGAATGAGAGGAAGAATCATATGCAGGAAAAGGCTTTGGTCATCATAGATATCCAAAATGACATCACGAAGAATTACAAGGAAGTCATTGGCAGCATCAATCAAGCGATTGACTGGGCAGTCGGTCACGATATTCATGTTGTTTACATTCGGCATGAAAATTTGTCCGCCGGCACGAGGACTTTTAAGCCCGATACGCAGGGCGCCGAATTGGCTCCGGACTTGAAAATAGTATCAAAAAATATTTTTACAAAAAGCAAAGGAAACGCATTAACCAGTGAAAAATTTGCAGACTTCATTCGTAAAAACGAAATATGTGATTTCTACATAGCAGGCGCAGATGCTGTCGCCTGCGTGAAATCAACCGTTTTCAACTTATGCAAAGCAAATTACGGTGTTGCTGTCCTGTCAGATTGCATTACCAGCTATGACAAGAGAAAAATTGACGAAATGCTGCGCTATTATGAGAGCAAAGGCAGTAAAATCGTTCGTATAGATGACTTGTGCGTGTTGCAATAAGGGCGGGAGCTTTGTTCAGAATATCTAAAAATCACCACTTACGCCAATATGGAAGGAATCACAGATTAGGATGAAGGTAGCGTTTATTTCTCTGGGCTGCGCAAAAAATTTGGTCAATGCGGAGCAGATGATGTTTCTCACACGGCAGGCGGGTCACGAGGTGACGGGCGAGCCGGTGGGGGCGGATGTGTGCGTGCTCAACACCTGCGGGTTTATTGAGACGGCGCAGACCGAGGCCATTGACCATGTGCTGGAGCTGGCGCAGCTCAAGGCCGGGGGGAAGCTCGGGAAGCTCTTGCTCACCGGTTGCTTGACGCAGCGGTACGGCGAGACGGTGTTGGCGGAGCTGCCAGAAATTGACGGCATTTTGGGCACGGGCAGCTATGACCGCATCGTGGAGGCCATTGAGCAGGTGGCCAAGGGAAGCTCTCCGCATTATTTTGGAGACATTGACCGCACGAACGAGGAAATTGCCCGGGTGCGGGCGACGCCCACCCATTGGGCGTACTTGAAAATCGCCGAGGGCTGCGACAATCGCTGCGCTTACTGCGTGATTCCGTCGCTGCGCGGGGCGTTTCGGTCTCGTCCGCTGGAAAACTTGCTGGCGGAGGCGGAGCAATTGGCGGCAGACGGTGTGAAAGAGCTTATCGTCGTGGCGCAGGATATCACCCGCTACGGCACGGATTTGTACGGGCACAGGCGGCTGGGCGAGCTGCTGGAGGCGCTGTGTAAAATTGAAAATTTGCACTGGATTCGCCTGCATTACCTCTATCCGGACGAGATTGACGATGCGCTCATTGCGGTTATTGCCCGGGAAAAGAAAATTTTGAAGTATATTGACTTGCCGATTCAGCATATCAGTGATACAATATTAAAAAGTATGAACCGGCGCAGCAGCGGCGGGGAGATTCGAGCGCTGTTCGCTAAGCTTCGGGCGGAGATTCCGGGCGTGGTGCTGCGCACCTCGCTCATCACGGGCTTTCCGGGCGAGGGAGAGGCGGAGTTTGAAGAGCTGGCGCAGTTTTTAACCGAGGCTCGAATTGAGCGGGCGGGCGTGTTTCCATTCTCGCCGCAGGAGGGCACGGCGGCCGTCGACCTGCCGAATCAAGTGGAGCCGGAGCTCGCCGAGCAACGGGCAGAACGATTGCGTGCCATTGAGCTGGACATCATGGAGGCACATTGCGAAAGCCTACTGGGCCAGTGCTTAGAGGTGCTTTGCGAGGGCTTTGACGAGGACGAGGGCTGCTACACCGGGCGGAGCTTTGCCGACTCGCCGGACATTGACGGGCGGGTGCTGTTCACGGCGGCGGAGCGACCGGCGGCGGGGACATTTTTGACGGTACGCATTACCTCGGCGCAGGACGGGGATTTATTTGGAGAGGCAGAGTGACGGGTGTTGAATACAGCAAATAAGCTGACCATGCTTCGGGTGGCAATCATTCCATTTTTCATGATTGTGCTCTATTTGGATATTCCGTTTGGTTACGGAAATCTCCTTGCGCTGGTGCTGTTCATTTTTGCCAGTATCACCGATTTGGTGGACGGGCAGATTGCCCGCAGGCGCAACCAAGTGACGGATTTCGGGAAATTTATGGATCCGCTGGCGGACAAGGTGCTCACGATTGCGGCCATGTGCTTTTTCGTGGACTGGGGGATTATGTCCGGCTGGGCGCTGCTGGTTGTTATTACCCGCGAGTTCGCCGTGACCTCTTTGCGGCTCGTTGCGGTGGAGACCGGGCGGGTGATTGCCGCAGGCTGGGCGGGGAAGGTGAAGACCGCATCGAGCATGGTGTGCATTTGTGTGATGCTCTCGGGGTGGTTTCCTGCGCTGGACGGGCTTTGCGTGGCCGTGATTGTGCTCACGACGCTGTATTCGGGCGTTGAATATTTTTGGAAAAATGCGGATGTGATTCGGGCGCTGAATATGAAGTAACCGATTTTTTCGCAGCGCATAGGCTGAAACTGACAAGTTCATATCGCAGTGACGGAGAAATAAACCGCAGCATTGCGCCGGAAAGAGAGCAGGGTCTTGGCTGAAAGCCCTGCACGGCAGCTGCTGAGGCAGTGCGCTCCCGAGCGAGTTTTTTTGAGTGATAAATGAGAGTGGAACCGCGGTTTTCGACCGCCTCTTGTGCCGAAATGGATGTTTTTGTTCATTTTTGGCGGCAGGGGGCGTTTTTTCATAGATTTTTGAGGGAGTGGATTGATTTGGGTCGTTTGCGTGAGACATTGCAGGCGTATCAGGACCGTGACCCGGCTGCGCGGTCGAAGCTGGAGGTTTTTTTGTTGTATCCCGGCGTAGGGGCGACGATTTGCTATTGGGCTGCGCATGGACTACATCGTGCGGGGCTGAAGTTTTTGGCACGGTGGCTCTCGCAGTGCGCACGGTTTTGGACAGGCATTGAGATTCATCCGGCGGCGAAAATCGGACGGCGCTTTGTTATCGACCACGGCCACGGGGTGGTCATTGGTGAAACGACGGAAATCGGCGATGACTGCTTGATTTATCAAGGCGTGACGCTGGGCGGAACCGGCAAGGACAAGGGCAAGCGGCATCCGACGCTGGGTAACAACGTGATGATTGGCGCAGGGGCGCAGGTGCTTGGACCGTTCAAAATCGGGGACAATTCTCTGGTTGCGGCAGGAGCCGTGGTGCTGAGCCCCGTGCCGCCGGATTCGACGGCGGTGGGTGTGCCCGCCCGATTGACTCGTGTGAACGGCGTGCAGGTGACGCCGGAGGGCGATAAGCTCTATGATGTGATTTACGACCCGCTGTTTGAGGAGATTACCGGACTGTGGGAGCACATTCAAGGCCTTGAGGCCCAGTTGAAGAAAAGGAGCGAAGAAGGATGAAACTTTACAATTCCATGACCCGACAGAAGGAGGAATTGCAGCCGCTGGTGGCGGGCAAGGTGAGTATGTATGTATGCGGGCCGACGGTTTATAACTATATTCACGTGGGCAATGCGCGCCCCGTGATTGTGTTTGATGCGCTGCGGCGGTATTTGGAATATCGGGATATGGACGTGACTTATGTGCAGAATTTCACCGACGTGGATGACAAGATCATCCGTGATGCGGCGGTGGCCGGCGTGCCGTTTCGGGCGTATGCGGAGCGGTTCATTGCGGAGTATTTCACCGATGCGAGAGGCCTCGGCGTGCGGGATGCGACGGTGCACCCCAAGGCGACGGAGCACATGGATGGCATCATTGAGATGGTGCAGGATTTGATTGCGAAGGGCTTTGCCTACGAGGCGGAGGGCGACGTATATTTCCGTACGAAAACCTGTGCGCATTACGGTGCGCTCTCGCACCAGCCGCTGGAGGATTTGGAGGCGGGGGCGCGCATCGACGTGGACGCCCGCAAGGAGCATGCGATGGATTTTGCGCTCTGGAAGGCGGCGAAGCCGGGCGAGCCTGCGTGGGCGTCGCCCTGGGGCGACGGCCGACCGGGCTGGCACATTGAGTGCTCGGTGATGAGCAACCACTATCTGGGCAAGACGATGGATATTCACTGCGGCGGGCAGGATTTGTGCTTTCCGCACCATGAAAATGAGATTGCGCAGTCCGAGGCGGCCAATGGGCAGAAGTTCGTGAATATCTGGCTGCACAATGGATTTTTGAACATCGACAACGAGAAAATGAGCAAGAGCAAGGGTAATTTTTTCACGCTGCGGGAGGTTGCCAACGTCTACGGCTATCTGCCGGTGCGATTTTTCATGCTGTCGGCGCATTACCGCAGCCCGATTAACTACTCGCAGGAGAGCCTGGAGCAGTCGGCGGCGGCGCTGGAGCGGCTGAAAACGGCGGTGGAGAACTGGCGGCATCATGCGAAAACCGGCCCGGAAGGGGCGGGCATGAGCGGCCAAGCGGCCTATCAGCAGCGGTTCAATGCGGCGATGGACGACGATTTCAACACCGCAGGGGCGATGGGCGTGGTCTTTGAGCTGGTGCGGGACGTGAACACAGCGGTTGCCGAGGGCGCAAGCGCCGCCTTTGCGGCGGATGCGATTGCGCTGCTGGAGGACTTCGACCGGATTTTCGGCCTGCTGCCGGAGCAGAAGGAGGCGGGGCTCTCGCCGGAAATTGAGGCGCTCATTGAGCTGCGGCAGGCGGCCAGAGCGGCGAAAAACTGGGCGGAGAGCGACCGGACCCGGGACGAGCTGGCGGCGCTGGGCATCACGCTGAAGGACACACCGCAGGGACTTCAGGTGATTGACAACCGATGAAAGCAGAGGAGACCGTACACGGCGACTTTACCAAGGGGCCGATGTGGCGCAACATCATGCGCATCGCCATTCCCATGATGGTGGCGCAGCTGGTGAATATTATCTACAATCTGGCCGACCGGATTTTTATCGACCGCATGCCGGGCGGGGGCAGCGTGACCATCACGGCGCTGGGGCTTTCGCTGCCGGTGCTGAGTTTGGTGATGGCCTTCGCAAACCTCTGCGGGGTGGGCGGTGCGCCGCTGTTTGCCATCGCGCGGGGCGAGAAGAACGAGGAGGAGGCCCGGCATATTCTGGGCAATACCTTTACGCTGATTCTGCTGCTCAGCGCCGTGCTGACAACGGCAGGATTAATATTATGTAAACAAATTCTCATGCTGTTCGGCGCTTCGCAGGAGACCATCGGCCCGGCGTATCAGTACCTGTTCATCAACCTCCTCGGCACGCCGCTGGTGATGATTGGCTTGGGCATGAACCCCTTCATCAATGCGCAGGATTTCCCGAAATTCGGGATGATCAGCGTGGCGGCGGGTGCGCTGTTCAATCTGATTTTAGATCCGATTTTCATTTTCGTGCTGGGCTGGGGCATTGTGGGTGCGGCGGTGTCGAACCTCATCGGACAGGCGGCCTCCTGTATTTGGGTACTCTGGTTTTTGCGCAGCGGAAAAACCGAATGCCGCTTAGAGTCCAAGTACATGCGACTGAGTGGTAAGCGGGTGCTTGACATCTGCTCGCTGGGCATGACCGGCTTTATTATGAGTGCAACGAACTCCATCGTGGGCGTGACGAACAACACCATGCTGCAGGCCTGGGGCGGGGATATGTACGTGGGGATTATGACGGTGATTGCGGCGGTGCGCGAGGTTGTGACCCTGCCGCTGTCGGGGCTGGTCAACGGGGCGCAGCCGGTGCTGTCGTATAATTTGGGTGCGAAGGAATATGGCCGTCTGCGCAAGGGAATTGCCTTTGCAATCATTGCACCGATGATATATAATGTAGTGACGTGGAGTTTGATTATGTTAACTCCGGGCGTTTTCGTGCGCCTGTTCAATGCGGAGGGGGACTTGCTGGCGAACGGCATTCCCGCTGTGCGGATTTACTTTAGTTTTTGGATTTTCATGGGTCTCCAAATGTCTGTGCAGCCGGTGTTTGTGGCGCTGCGGCGCACGAAAACGGCGGTGTTTTTCTCCATGCTGCGCAAGGTGATTTTGGTGGTGCCGCTCGTGCTGATTCTCCCCGGACTGGGCTTTGGCGCACACGGCGTGTTCTGGGCGGAGGCGATTTCTGCGCTGGTGGGCGGAACGCTTGCCATGGCAACGATGTATGTGACCGTAATGCGGCCGCTGAGGCGGATGGAAGAGGGATATTTATGAAATTCATGGTGATTGACGGCAATTCCATTGTAAATCGAGCTTATTACGGCGTGCGGCCTCTGACCACGAAGGATGGGTTTTACACCCATGCGATTTACGGATTTGTGACGATTTTGCAGAAGTTGCAGAAGGATTTTCTGCTGCTCGACGGCACTTGCGTCTGCTTTGACATGCGTGCGCCGACCTTCCGCCACGAGGCCTACGAGGGCTACAAGGCGCAGCGCAAGGGGATGCCGGAGGAGCTGGCGATGCAGATGCCGGTGCTCAAAGAGGTGCTTGATGCGATGCGCATTCCCCGCTTCGAGTGCGAGGGCTGGGAGGCGGACGACCTCATCGGCAGCATCGCCCGCATCAATGAGGCGGCGGGGCACGAGACGGTGATTGTCACGGGCGACAAGGATTCTTTGCAGCTGGTGACGGAGAAAACCACGGTGGCGCTGGTGTCCACGGCGAAGGGGCAAACCACGACGAAGCTGGTGACGCCGAGCCGCTTTGAGGAGGATTACGGCTTCCCGCCCAAGGGGATTATCGACCTCAAGGGGCTGATGGGCGATGCGTCGGACAACATTCCGGGCGTTGCCGGCGTAGGCGAGAAAACCGCCATGGATTTGGTGCAGCGCTATCACTCGCTGGAGGAGATTTACGTCGATTTGGAGGCGCTGGACGTGAAGGACGGCGTGCGCAAGAAGCTGGCGGCGGGGGCGGAGTCGGCGGTGATGAGCAAGGGGCTCGCCACCATCGCCTGCGATGCGCCGATTGCCTATGCGCCGGAGGCGATCGAGGCGCAGGAGCCGGACGGCGCTGCGCTCTTTGACGTGTTTTCACGCTTGGAATTTCACAAGCTGATTGCCCTCATGGGGCTGCATGCGACCGAGGCGCAGGAGCCGGAGATGTTCGAGGGCACGTGTACGATGGAGTTTGTCACGACGGCGGCGCAGGCGGCGGAGCTGCTGGAAGCCTGTCGCAAGGCGGCGCACGTGGCGCTGCTGGCGCTGCCGGACCTGTCCGGTGTGGCGGTGCAGGTTGCCGAGGGCAGCCACGGGCACATGGCGCTGGTGCTGGAGAGCAGGTTCGGGGGCTACAACGACTTTTTGCGGGCGCTTTTTGCTGCGGACATCAAGAAGGTCGGGCACGATGTGAAGCCGCTGATGCATGCACTTTTGGGGGAGGGCTTGCCTGCGGACGGCTTTGTGTTCGACACGGCGGTGGCGGCTTATTTGCTCTCGCCGACGGATGGAAGCTATGGGCTGGAGCGGCTTGCGCTGGATTATTTGGGTTTCTCCTTGCAGTCGGAGCGGCTGTTTTTGGAGGACGATGCCTTTGGCTTGCTGGGGGATAATCCGGCGGCGATGGCGGCGTGGGCGAGCCATGTGGCGACGGTGGAAAGTCTGCATGAGCAGCTGGGCGCAAAGCTCGGTGCGCTCGGTATGGAGAAGCTTTACTATGAGATTGAGCTTCCGCTTTGTCGGGTTTTGGCGGAGATGGAGCTGGCGGGCGTTTTAGTGGATCGCTCTGCGCTGCACCGCTACGGCGAGGACATTGCGGCGGGTATTGCCGAGGCGCAGGGCAAGATTTTTGCGCTGGCGGGGCACGAGTTCAACATCAATTCTACGCAGCAGCTGGGCGCAATTTTGTTTGACGAGCTGGGCTTGCCGCCGGTGAAAAAAACCAAGACGGGCTACTCGACGAATGTCGAGGTGCTGGAGCGCCTGCGGGGGCAGCATGAGATTATTGATGCGATTATGGATTATCGGGTGCTCACGAAGCTTAAGAGCACCTATGTGGACGGCCTCGGCAAAGTGATTGAGCCGGACGGGCGGATTCGCACGACGTTTCAAAATCTGGTGACGGCGACGGGGCGGCTCTCGTCCACCGAGCCGAATTTGCAGAATATCCCCGTGCGCACGCCGCTGGGGGCGAAGCTGCGGTATATGTTCGTTGCGCCCGCCGGACATGTGCTGGTGGATGCGGATTACTCGCAGATTGAGTTGCGTTTGCTTGCGCACATTGCGGGCGATGCGCTGATGCAGGAGGGCTTTCGCAGCGGGGCAGATGTGCATCGGATGACTGCGGCGCAGGTGTTCGGCGTTGCACCCGAGCAGGTAACGGCTGCGCAGCGGTCTGCGGCCAAGGCGGTGAACTTTGGGATTGTGTACGGCATTTCGGAGTTCTCGCTCTCGCAGGATATTAAGGTGACCCGTGCGGAGGCGAAGGCCTACATGGAGGCGTATTTCGAGAAGTACGCCGGTGTGAAGCACTACATGGAGGAGATTGTCAGACAGGCGAAGGAGCAGGGCTATGTGGCGACGCTGTACGGGCGTCGGCGAGCGCTGCCGGAGCTTTTGAGCTCGAACTTCAACCTGCGCTCCTTTGGCGAGCGGGTGGCGCTGAACATGCCGATTCAGGGCACGGCGGCGGACATTATGAAGCTGGCGATGATTCGGGTGTGCGAGGCGCTCAAGGCGGGCGGTTACAAGGCGAAGCTGATTTTGCAGGTACATGATGAGCTGATTGTGGAGTGCCCCGAGGACGAGCGGGAGGCCGTGACGGTGCTGCTTGAGCGGGAGATGGAAGCGGTGGCGGATTTGAGCGTGCCGCTGCTGGCCGAGGCCGCCGCAGGGAAGAACTGGGGCGAGGCCAAGGGCTGAGGCTCCGGCGCGCAAGGCTTTGAGAAAGTGCGCCCTTGGATGGGCGGAGGTTTTTTATGAATTACACGATTGTGCCTATGGATAAGAGCCATTTGGACGCCGTTCATCGGTTGGAGACGGCGAATTTCGCCACGCCTTGGTCGCACGCCATGCTGGAGGCGGAGCTTTACAACGAGTTGGCCTCCTATCTGGTGGCCGAGGGCGAGGACGGCACGGTGCTGGGCTATGCGGGGGTGCACGTTGTCTGGGACGAGGGGCATATCACGAATGTCTGCGTGGACTCGAATTACCGCAGGCAGGGCATCGGGCAGGAGCTGCTGGGCGTGTATTTGCGCTATGGCGACGCCAATTTGTGCCTGCTGGATTTAGAGGTGCGGCAGTCCAATGAGGCGGCGGTGAAGCTCTACGAGGGCTTGGGCTTCGAGATTGCGGGGCGGCGGCCGGGCTACTATGACAGCCCCAAAGAGGACGGATTTATTATGACGAAGCGCTGGAACAGGGAGGGCGCAGTATGAAAATTTTAGCCATCGAGACCTCCTGCGACGAAACCGCCGTTGCGGTGGTGGAGGACGGGCGCAGGGCTTTGGCGGACTGCATCGCCAGCCAGGCGGCGACGCACGCCATATACGGCGGGGTCGTGCCGGAAATCGCCAGCCGCCGCCATACGGAAGTGATTGCGCACCTCACCGAGCAGGCCATGTCGCAGGCGGGCGTGACGAAGGATGACATCGAGGCCATCGCCGTGTGCAACACGCCGGGGCTGATCGGGGCGCTGCTGGTGGGGGTGAGCTTTGCGAAAAGCCTTGCCTACGCCTGGGGCAAGCCGCTGGTGCCGGTGCATCATCTGCGGGGGCATATTGCCGCCGCCTATTTGGCGTTTCCGGCGCTGGAGCCGCCTTTCACTGCGCTGTGCATCTCCGGCGGAAACAGCTGTATCGTGGACGTGCGCAGTTATACGGAGATGGAGATTTTGGGCGCAACCCGGGACGATGCGGCGGGGGAGAGCTTCGACAAGGTCGGGCGGGTGCTGGGCTTGCCCTATCCCGGCGGGGCGGCGATGGATGCGATGGGGCAGACGGGCGACGACGGGCGCTATGCGCTGCCGCGGGCGGTCATCGCCGGGCATCCTTATGATATGTCCTTTTCCGGGCTGAAAACGGCGAGCTTGAATTTGATTCACAATGCGCAGCAAAAGGGCGAGGCGCTGGATGTGCCGAGCCTCTGTGCGAGCTTCGGGCGGGCGGTGAGCGAGACGCTGGTACCGCGGACGCTGGCCTGCGCCAAGGCGCTGGGCTACGGGAAAATCGTGGTGGCGGGCGGCGTGGCGGCCAACGCCAGAATTCGGGCGGATTTTGAGGCGGCCTGCGCCGAACAGGGCGAGCTTTTGTTCGTGCCGCCGCTGGCGCTCTGCGGGGACAATGGAGCGATGATTGGTGCGCAGGGGTACTACGAATTTGCGGCAGGCGTACGAGGGGATTTGTCCTTGAACGGCTATGCCACGAGCGAATTGGGTACGCCAAAGCGTTGAGGGCTGCAAGTGGACTTGCAGGGGCTTGCGATGTGCATTATGTAAATCGGATGAACAGGAGAATGTATGGCAATAGCGGCGATTATTGTGGAAAACCCTGTGGAGAACCGGGCAATTGCAAAAGAAAACCGAGTTGTGGCGGTGGAAAACCCTGTGGAAAGTGGGGATAACTTTTTGTAGAACTATATTACGGCGGTAAATTATGTAGACGAATCAGACCGCTTTTTGGGTGATAAATTATGAAAAATCGTGGGTTTCTTCGGATGAAAATCAGAGGTTTCCATGAAAAATTTCCGTCATTCCTCTCGGTAATACAAATGGTAATTGGAACGCTCGTTTAGCGGCGCAAATTATGCAAAAAGCAGGGCGGGAAATGGTTGACGAGCGGGGCATTGTATGGTAGAATATACTGCGTTGCCAAGTTCGGCACGCTTCTGTAGCTCAGCTGGTAGAGCAACGCATTCGTAATGCGTAGGTCGCCGGTTCAAATCCGGCCAGGAGCTCCAAAAAAAGAGAGTAGCTAAAAGCTACTCTCTTTTTTTGGTGCCGCCTGTGTGCGGGAATCCGGCGCTCTGCGCTTCAAACGCAAGGGAAACCGCAGGTTTCCCTTGCCATCTTTTCCTCTGCGCAAACGAAAGCCTTCCGCTTCATCTATAAACTCGAAGCCTCACTTAATGAGATAAGCGCCATCCACAGGGATTACTGTGCCGTTCAGATAGTTCGAGGCGGCGGAGGCCAAAAACAGCACAGGGCCTTTCATATCCTCCGGTGTGCCCCAGCGTCCTTGCGGGATGCGCTGGGTAATTTCGTCTCTGCGTGCTTGCGTCAAGCTGGCACACATTTCGGTATCCATATATCCGGGTGCCAGACAATTGATATTGATATTTCGGCCGGCGCAGTCCACTGCAATGGCTTTGGTCATCTGCGTGACAGCGCCTTTGGATGCGGTGTATGCGCACACGGTTGTGCCGCCAAACCAGGACACCATGCTACCGATGGTGATAATTTTTCCGCCCGTCGGCTGCTTCAGCATGACTTGCAATGACTTTTGAATCATGAGAAACACATGATCCAGATTAACTTTCATCACCAAGTCGAACTCTTCTATCGGGAACTCTTCCGGCAGATAACGGCGCTGAACGCCCGCTGCGGGGATCAGTACGTCTAATTTTCCGTCCAAATGCTCCATCGCAAGATTGAATATGCGATGGATGTCTTCACGGTCGGCCAAATTGCCGCAAACGCCGTATGCGGCGTATCCGAGACTGCGATAATGCGCAACAGCTTCATCCAATTTTTCCTTTTGGATGTCTACTAGTACGACTTCGCAGTCATTTTCAAGCAGACACTCCGCCATGCTGCGAGATAATCCCTGCGCACCACCGGTTACGATGCAATGCTTGCCACTCACATCAAACATTTTATTTACAGCCATTTTTTATCCTCTATTCGTCAAATAAAATCACGATTTTCTTCGTTTGTGGTTTAGGGTTTCTAATCTTCTCGAAAACCTGCTCTATGTTTTCAAAGGAGATATAATCAGAAATCAATCCATCTGTCTGATACTTTCCCTGCGCCATATTTTCTGCCGTAGGTGCAAATTGATATGCACTCATTCGGCTTGCGATGATATCCAGCTCACGGCGCACAATCATCGCTTGATTGATGGGCTCTGGCTCTGTGCAAAAGCCCATAGGGACAACACGGCCGGCGTTGCCAACCAGCCCCGGCGCAAGCAGGCTTGCCAAACTCCCTGGGAAACAGGCCGCATCGAACGCAACCGTACACAGATGCCCTTCTGTGAATTGTTCAACCTGCTGCGCAAGATCCTCCCGCTTTGTATTGACCACCAAATCTGCGCCATATATTTTTGCACGCTCCAGTACGCTGTCGTCAATGTCGGCACAAATCACTTTAGCGTTATGCGCCTTACACGTTTGCACGATAATGCTTCCAAGCGTACCGGCACCCAGAACGAGTACGGTGTCCTCGTCTGTGACCTGCGCACGCCCCACGCAGTGCCCGCCGATTGCAAACGGTTCAATCAGTGCAGCATCCTTCCAGGGGATGGATGGACTGATGGGGTAGACATCGCTCTCGGGAGTGGTAAAATACTCACGCCAACCGCCATGCGTGCTGCTGCCGCGCACCTGTACATCTGCGCAAACATTTTTGCGTCCGTGGGTACATTGATAGCAGGTGCCGCAAGTGATAATCAAATCGACAACGACATGGTCGCCTGGCTTGACATTTGCGACATCTTCGCCGACTGCGGCAACTACCCCGACATTTTCATGGCCGGGCACAAGGGGATAAGAGGCGCAGGGGTTTCCGCCCTTGAAGATATGGAAATCGCTGCCGCAAACACCGGCCGCTTTCATTTGCACCAAAACCTCACCCTTGTTCGGCTTTGGAATCGGAACTTTGCGAATTTCGTATTGAAAAGGTGCGGTGATGACTACTTCTTTCATCGGAAAGCCTCCCTGCATATTTTAATAAAACAAATTATGGTGTCAGCGGTGTGCCGTCCATTTTGCGTGTCTGGGTCCAAAGTGTAACACTATGGTCGCAGGGGTATTTCTTCGCCTTCTCTTCGTCCAATTCAATGCCGAAGCCGGGTCTGTCATTTGCATATACATACCCATCTTTGAATTCGGGCAAGCCGGAGAATACCTCCAAAAGCGCATCCTTTTCCTGGCGCAATTCGTGCAAAACAAAGTTCGGCGGCTCGGTGCCGGACCACTCCTGCACGCCGAAATTGTATGAAGCGAGACTCAAATGGATGTTGGCGGCATGCGCCATCGGCGTCATATCACCCGGGCCGTGCCATGCAGTTTTTACGCCAAATTGCTCCGCAAAAATTTGCAGCTTGCGCGAAGGGGTGATGCCGCCAATTTGACTCATGTGCACACGGATGTAGTCAATCAGCCGCTTCGAAATCAGCTCTTTCCACTCAAGCGGATGGTTGAACAGCTCGCCCTGTGCCAGCGGGATGCTGGTCTGCTCACGCAAACGCCGGAACCATTCTGTTTGCTCTGCTTGAATGGGATCCTCCAGAAAGAACAGGTCAAACTGCTCCATAACCTTGGCGAAACTGATTGCCTCAATAGGCGAAATGCGTCCATGCACGTCATGGCACAGGTTGACATCAAACCCGACCGTGTTGCGAAGCTCGTCAAACAACGCAATCGTATCGCGCATATATGCCTTGGAATCCACATAAATTCCATCGGGCGCACCGATGGGCGCCCCCTTCGGTGCAGCGCCATAGCCGCCTCCGCCATAGCCGCCGCACTGGCAGCGCACATGGCGAATCCCCTGCTCTTTATACCGCTGAATATTATCAGAGATTTCCTTTGCATCCCGCCCGTCAGCATGACGATAAATTGGTACGCCTTCACGCACTTTTCCGCCCAAAAGCTGATACACAGGCATATTTGCCATTTTTCCCTTGATATCCCAAAGCGCCATATCAATGCCGGAAATTGCATTGTTGCTGATAGGGCCGTTGCGCCAGTAAGCGTTGTGATACATCAGATGCCAGAGTTGCTCGATATTCTCCACATTTTGCCCGAGGAGCAGTGGCTCGAGATACTCATTGATTAAGCAGCGCACCGCTTCGATTCGGTAGGCAAAGGTGGCGCAGCCCAGCCCATACAAGCCCGGCTCACTGGTCTCCACTTTAACGGCCACTAGATTGATTCCTTCGGGCGCTGTGAAGATTACTTTTACATTGCGAATTGTTATAGCCAAAAAAACTCACTCCTTAATTTATAGAAGCTGTGCATAGCTTCGTTTACTTGTATGTCATCATACAAGTAAACGAACAAAACGTCAACCTCGATTTACAGCAGGTCATATGCATACTTCAAGTGCTGATACATCAGCTGTTCTGCTTTTTCCGACTGGCCGCTTTTCATCGCACGCATAATCTGTTTATGATAATGAATGCCGTCTTTGTATCCAAACAAATCATTCATACGTTCGTGGTCATTTATCGTCTGCTCGAATACGTCAAACAGGCTGCGCTCAAGCAATTCATTCTGCGCCGCCTTACTAATTTCCTTATGAAACTGAATATCATACTGCACGAAAGCTTTTCGGTTGTTGACAGATTTCTGCATATCTGACAGCAATTGCGTCAAAGTCACTAGCACTTCCGGTGTAATACGTTCCGTGGCAAGAAAACAGATTTTCGGCTCAATCGTCAGGCGGAACTCCAGCACCTTTTTGACATCACTATACGCATCCTCAAGAGCCGGGTGACGCATCGCAGAGGAGAAGTCATTCGCCAGAACAAAGGTTCCCATGCCGTGCTTGCTCTCAAGAGCTCCCAGACCAATCAATTGCTGCACGGCAGTACGGACGCTGGTGCGGCTGATGCCTAGCAGTTGAACCAGTTGGTTTTCTGAAGGGATTTTATCGCCTATGGCCCATCGGCCGTCCTGGATATGCTCCCTCAAGTAGTCAATGACTTGCTGCGTAACGTTCACGCGTGCGATTTTTATACCCGATTCCATAGCACCCTCCCGCCTCTTGTCATACAAGTCACCCTCAATTATAGCTTCATCTAAACAGCGTTGTCAAGTACCATTTGTCCCAAAAATAACAGGCTGTTTTTGTTCGGTATGAAGAACTTACTGTTTTTGTAAAAAAACTGTTGACAGTTTATATAAAAGTAAGTTACATTTAGATTCGACGAGAATTTACGTGAACGAACACGTCTGCAACTAATTTTTGGATAGTGTACTGGCATCCACTGGTTTGGTATAATCACTGAAAAACGGTGAGTATATAAAAATATAATTAGGAGACGAAATACATGAGAAACTTCAAGAAGATCGCAGCTCTTGCATTGGCGCTATCAATGATTCTTGCTCTGGTCGCTTGCGGCGGGCCGGCAGCAACCCCCGCCCCCAACACCGCAGCGACCCCCACTCCCGCAGTAAGCGGCGAACCCGCAGCGCAGGAATATGTCGTTATCGGTAACGCACAACCCCTTTCCGGCGTTGAGGCTCAAGTGGGCAGAGCAACGACACAGGGTGTTGAGCTTGCTGTGAAACACATCAACGAAAACGGCGGACTCAATGGTGTACCCATCCGTCTGATTAACTACGATGATCAAGGCACACCCGAAGTTGCCGTTCAAGTCGCGCAAAGAATGCTCCATCAAGACAATGTTGACTTGATCATGGGCACGCTGTTGAGCTCAAACTTGATGGCTATCGGTGACATCATTGAAGAAGCCGGCCTTCTGATTATGGGCACCGGCACGAGCCCCGTTCTCATCAGCCAGGGCTGGGAGAACATGTTCCGCGTTGCTCCCAATGGCGGTTTCTCCATGCCCGTGAAGGCTCAGATGGCTGCAGATGCAGGTTGGAACAAGCTTGCTGTGTTCCATGGCATGGACGATTCGACCAAAAGCGGTGCAGCAGTATTCTCCGAAGCTGCCCAGGCACTTGGTCTTGAGATTGTTGCAACTGAAATCTATGCTGACGGCGACACCGACTTTGCAGGCCAGCTGGCTAGAATCATTGCCGCAAACCCCGACGCAGTTCTTCTTGCTACCAACGGCCCTACCTTCCCCCTGGCTGTGAGACAGCTTCGCTTGATGGACTACACCGGCCACGTCTTTTTCCGCGAGGCACCGACAACTGACGCAGTGAATCTGGCCGGCGATGCGATTGACGGCGTTATGTTCGTTTACCCCTACATCACTTATGAATTCCCGGAGCAGGCAGATGACCCCATCATGGTTGAGTTCCTCCAGAAGTTCTACGCTGAGTATGGCGAAATGCCTTTCCATGATGTTTCCTATCGCGCATGGGACGGCATGATGGCAATCTGGGAAGCTTCCAAAATTGCCGGTTCGAACGACAGCGCATCTCTGATTGAAGCGATGCATTCGGTTCAGTTCAGAGGCCTCGGTGGTAACATTGACTTCACAAACGGTGACCGCGAAGGACATCCAACATTCCGCGGCTGGTCCTTGCAAGAGGGCAGACCTGTTCCGACTGCTGACTAACGTATTAGCAAAACTTCTAGAATAAAAGAACATGGACAAACGCCTGTGAAACGTGAGCAATCGTCTCACAGGCGTTTGTTTTTAGAGATTCTGGATAGGAATGAACGAATAGAAAAGAGGACATCAGCTATGACAATGTTTACGCAGCTTTTAATCTCAGGGCTGGTAATTGGATGTATTTACGGCTTGATTGCCGTAGGATACAGTCTGCTATATAAGGCGTCCGGTATGTTGAGCTTTGCGCAGGGCGACCTGCTTACCGTGGGCGCTTTTGTCGGTTGGACGTTGTTTGGAAGGCTCAAGCTGCCATATGCAGTTGCAGTTGCAGTCGTTGCAATTGTAATGTTTATCATGGGCGTCATCATTGAACGTTTTGTTATCCGCAGATTGGTTGACAAGAAAACGCTGGCGATTTACATCGTGCTGGCCACGATTGCAATTTCTTTCATCTTGCAAAACTCTTCTATGGTTATCTGGGGTACACACATGCACAGTTACCCCGCTGTTTTTTCAGTGAGCGCTATTCGCATTTTAGGCGTGAACGTACAGCCATCGGTACTGCTGGTAATGGCTGTATCTGCGGTCGCAATGGTCGGCCTGCATTTTTTCATGAATAAGACAAAATTCGGCACTGCCATGCGTGCAGCGACGATGGATCCCCTTGCGGCAAGAAGCTGCGGGATAAACGTGTCATTCACAACAGGGATGACATGGGGGATTGCTGCTGCTCTGGCGGGTATTGCCGGTGTTATAATTGGCCCTATGTTCGGCGTATTTGTCATGCTGGGCTCCACCATCGGCAGCAAAGGCTTCGCCGGTGCTGTTATGGGTGGCTACGGCAACATGTACGGCGCCATCGTAGGCGGTATCCTGCTGGGTCTGCTGGAAACCTTTATTGCCGGATACGTCTCCTCGGCGTATCGTGACTTGATTGCTTTTTCCATATTGCTGACTTTCTTGTTTGTAAGGCCGACAGGCATTTTCAACGAGAGCGCAATTGTGGATTGATAGGAGAGATACATCATGCAGACATTAAATAAACGCACAATACTGAGCGATGGTGTGCCTTTGATTGTGGCTTTAGCTCTTCCATTCATCTTCAATGCGAGTGGTTTTTCTTTCGGCCTAAACATTTGCATGTTCATCATGTTCTTCATTATTTCCGCCTCCGGCCTTGATATTTTGTTCGGGTACAGCGGACAGATGTCTATGGGACATGCGGGCTTCTATGCCATTGGCGCCTACGGCTCGGCGCTGATGTCGCAGCACCTGGGCGTGCCCGTTATCATTAGCCTTTTCATTGCCCCCGTGATAGCGGCAGCGGTCGGAGCGCTTTTGGCATTTCCGGCTTCTAAGCTGAAATTTCACTTCTTGTCGCTGGCTACCATTGCATTTAACATGATTGTTTTCCAGCTGGTTTTCCAGTCACCGGGCGGCATCACGGGCGACGCAGTGGGGCTGCGCGTAGCCAACGTAAAATTGTTCGGCTGGACGCTTCGCCCCACCAACTTTACGCAGATTTATTTCTTCCTGCTCTTCTTTGTGGTTATCATGCTTGTTATAAAGACGAATCTCGTCAACTCCCGCGTTGGCCGCGCATTTGTGGCAATTCGGGAGAATGCGCACGCAGCGGACGGCATGGGAATTAACGTGCGGAAATACAAAATCATTGCTTTCGCTGTCAGTGCGTTCTATGTGGCGCTTGCCGGTTCTCTGTTTGCACACACAGTTGGCTGGATTACCGCAGCAGGCTTTGCGCAGAGCCAGTCGGTCATGTTCGTTACGGTCTTGCTGTTCGGCGGTATTGCCTCCAAGTGGGGGCCTGTCATGGGTGCGATTGCTGTGCAGATACTCAACGAATTGCTGCGCCCAATGGCGAATTTACAAATGCTCGTTTATGGTATTTTATTGCTCCTCGTCATCGTCGCAATACCGGGCGGTATATATGGTACACTTCAAGACCTTGTTGCAAAAATTTTCAAAGGTTTGAAAAAGGAGGGCAAATAGGATGTTAAAAGTAGAAAACGCAACCATCCGATTTGGCGGCCTTGTGGCAAACAGCGACGTGAGTATGACGGCAGCTGCCGGTAAAATCACAGGACTCATCGGGCCAAACGGTGCAGGCAAGACCACTTTTTTCAATGTTATCAGCGGCGTTTACAAGCCAAATGAAGGCAGAATTATCTTCAATGGCCAAGAGATTCAAGGCAAGCGTCCTTTCCAGATTAATGAGTGTGGCATGGCCAGAACCTATCAAGTTATCAACCTGTTTCGCAAGATGACGGTGGTCGAAAACGTCGTCGTCGGTATGCACACACAGCTCAAACAGGGATTTTTTGCATCTTTGTTCAAGATGCCAAAGGAGCGCAAAGAAGAAAAAGAGGCGTTTGAACGGGCGCTGGAGCTACTGGAGTTTGTTGGCTTGCGTGAATCGGCATACGAAGAAGCAGGCTCGCTCTCTTACGGCAAGCAGCGTCTGCTTGAAATTTGCAGAGGCCTCGCCAGTTCGCCCAAGCTTTTGCTGCTCGATGAACCGGCCGCCGGTATGAACTCAACGGAAAAGGTGGAGCTTGACCGTCTACTCAAAAGAATTGTTGCAACAGGTGTTGGCATTTTGATTATTGAGCATGATATGAAGCTCGTAATGAACGTGGTTGATCACCTCTATGTGTTAAACTATGGTAAGCTTTTGGCCGAGGGTACGCCGAGCGAAATTCAAAACAACCCTGACGTCATTGCGGCATATCTGGGGGAGGAATAAGATGCAACCGTTATTAGAAATTAAAAATTTCCATTATTACTACGGAAACATCCACGTAGTAAAAGGACTTGACCTCCACGTCAATGAGGGCGAAATTGTAACCATCATCGGTGCCAACGGAGCGGGTAAGACGACCACGCTTCGCACAATCTCCGGGCTCACTGAGGCCGCCGGTGTACGCGGTGAAATCATGTTCAACGGAAAACGCATCGACAAGATGTCCGGCAATCGTGTGACGGGACTTGGGCTGGCTCAAGTGCTGGAAGGGCGTCATATTTTCAGCAAGCTTACCGTCCGTGAAAACCTAATGATCGGCGCTTTCCTGCGCAAGGATACGGCGAATGTGCAAGGCGACATGGATTATGTTTACAAGCTGTTTCCGCGGCTGCTTGAGCGGAAAGAGCAGATGGCAGGAACCATGTCCGGTGGTGAGCAGCAGATGCTGGCCATTGCACGGGCAATCGTTGCCCGCCCGAAAATGATTCTGCTGGACGAGCCTTCACTGGGACTTGCCCCCATCATCATCAAAGAGATTTTCGAAGCAATCAAGGAGATTAACAATCAAGGAACCACCATCTTATTCGTTGAGCAGAACTCCAAAATTGCACTGGCGACAGCCCGGCGCGGTTATGTATTCCAAAACGGCGAAATTACGCTGCACGATACATGCGAAAATCTGGCGAACAATGATGAAGTTAGAAAAGCCTATCTGGGTGAAGAGTAAGTCGCAGGCAGCAGGAGCCGAAATGACTGATTAAGCGCATTGCTTTCTGCTGTTTGTATTTCAAATCAAGAAAGACAAATGAGGAATTCTAACATGAGAGAGAGACCGATTGTTGCAAACATGGTGCGTACGCAGCATTTGCCGAAAATGTTTTGCGTGAAGCAAATATTCCCGAGACCACGCATTGAGCCGGAAGCAATTCCGAGCGAGATGAACGAAATTTTATGCTGCGAGAAATTTGAATCGCAGATTAAGCCCGGCATGCGAGTTGCCATCACGGCAGGCTCTCGCGGAATTGCAAATATTGCGCTTGTGACCCGTTCGATTGTTGATTTTGTCAAAAAGCAGGGAGGCATTCCTTTCATTGTGCCCGCCATGGGCAGCCACGGTGGCGCCAATGCCGAGGGGCAGGCCGAAATTTTGGCAAGCTATAACATAACAGAGGCAACGATGGGTTGCCCCATTGTGTCCTCAATGGAAGTGACCAAAATCGGCGTGAACGAAGAGGGCATGGATGTATTCATTGATAAGAACGCTCACGCGGCGGACGGAATCATCGTAGTAGGCAGAATCAAACCGCACACATGCTTTCGCGGCCCTTATGAAAGCGGGCTGATGAAAATGATGGCAATCGGCCTCGGCAAGCAATATGGCGCCGAGGTATGCCACGAAGCCGGATTTAAGAATATGGCAAAGTATGTGCCGATGTTTGGCCGGGCCATCGTGAAGCATGCGAACATCCTCTTTGCAGTCGGACTAATCGAAAACGCATTTGACGAAACCTGCAAAATCGCCGCTATGCATGCGGATGAAATTGATGCGCAAGAGCCTCTCCTCCTGCAAGAAGCTTTTGCGAACATGCCGAGAATCTGGGTGGACGCCTGTGATGTGCTGATTGTGGATAAAATCGGCAAGAATTACAGCGGTGACGGAATGGATCCCAATATTACGGGCACATTCTGCTCGCCCTATGCCAGCGGTGGTCTGAATGCGCAGCGTTCGTGTGTGCTGGATTTGAGCGACGAAACCCACGGCAACGGCATCGGGATTGGTATGGCAGATGCAACCACGAAGCGTGTATTCGAGAAATTGGACTTGGCTGCGATGTATCCCAATGGCATCACATCCACGGTCATCAGCGGCGTGCAAATCCCCATGATTATGGAAAGTGACAAAGAAACGATTCAGCTGTGTGTGAAAATATGCAACGAAATCGACAAGACAGCGCCCAGAATCGTCCGGATTTCAAACAGTCTCCACATCGAACATATTTGGCTTTCAGAATCGTTTTATGAAGAGGCGAAGAATCACCCGAACATGGTCATTGAGAGCGAGCCTGCCGAATTCGACTTTGACGCAGAGGGTAACCTTTGGTAAAAATTGAATCCATTTAACACGAACAGGAGACGAAAAAATGAAAGCAATCAGAGCGGTCAAACCGCACGATTTACAGCTGGTAGAGATAGAAAAACCGGAATTGCAAAGCCCCACTGATGTGCGCATTCGTGTGTGCGTGGTCGGCATTTGCGGTTCGGATATCGGCATTTGGCGCGGAACAAACAGTCTGGCCACATATCCGCGCGTGCTCGGGCACGAGGTTGCGGGCGAGGTGGAGGCTGTCGGCTCCGATGTACAGGGGCTGAAAATTGGCGACCGTGTCGTACTTGAGCCGATTAAATACTGCGGCACCTGCTATGCATGCAGGCAGGGGCGACCCAATGTCTGCAAGGTGCTGGAGGTATATGGCGTACACCGTGAGGGTGGATATTGCGAATATATGGTGGCAGACCAGCAGAAATTTCATAAATTCTCAGATAAATTGACCTTCGAACAGGCCGTTTTAATCGAGCCCTACACCATCGCAGCGCAGAACGTATGGCGCGCCGGTGTGCAAAGCGGCGATGTGGTTTTAATCCACGGCGCAGGCCCAATCGGTCTTGCAATCACAGGCACGGCAAAACGACTGGGTGCAACCGTGATTATCTCGGAAATCAACGAAGCTCGCTTGCACATGGCCGGCGAATTTGGAGCAGATTTTACCATCAATCCCGCAAAGGAAGACCTCAAGGAGCGCTTGAACGAAATCACAAGTGGAATGGGGCCGAATGTGATTTTTGAAGCGACGGGCGTTCCGGCTCTTATGACCCTTTCAGTTGAGCTGGCATCCGAGGCCGGTCGAATTGTTCCTCTTGCGTTCACGGCCGAGCCGATTCCTCTCAGCATTGCACTGATAAATAAAAAGGAGCTAGGTATTCTCGGCACTCGTTTGCAGACGTATAAGTTCGCAAATGTGATTGAGACCTTTGAAGAACACCTGCCCCATGTCAATCGCCTAATTACCGGCATTTATCCCGCAGAGCAGTTCCAGCAGGCATTTGACGATGTTGTGGCTCCGGATTCAAAGCATTGCAAGGTGCTTTTGAAGTTTGACTGACAAAGAAAAAAACAAACTTCTCACTGCCTTCAAAAATGATTGTTAAAAGAAACCTCTGCCAAGATATTGGTAGAGGTTTCTTTTAAGTAAACGTCAATTCATTTACCGGCACAGGGTACGTTTTTTGGATTGCGTTTATTTGTTTTTGTGGTACAATTACTAGGTGGTTATTGCTGTGCGGCTATAGCCCAAACGCTATAAAAATAACTGCAACGAGGTGTTGTCAATATGATATACCTGCTTCTCCCTCTTGCTTTGGTTGTGTTCGTATTCGCTTTTACCTATCGGGAATACTGCAAGGTGTTTCGTATACGAGGCAAAGATGCGAGCGGGTTTTACGACTTTTTCCTCGCCCGCTATCCGTCCCTCAAGGCGCAGCCGTTTTTCTGCCCGTCGGGGAAGGAGCGCCTGGCCTGCCTGCAATTCTGCTATGCCGACAAGCCGAAGGCGCTGCTGATGATGGTGCACGGCTATGGCTGGAACATGGAGTACTATTTCCCGCAGGCGGAGTATTTTGCCCGGGCGGGTTATCTGGTGGTCATTTTCGACGGCATGGGCATCGGGCGCAGCACGGGGGAGAACATCCACGGTCTGCCGCAGCATATGCTTGACACGGCGGCGGTGCTGGATTATGTGGCGGCGGATGCGGCGCTGTCGGCGTTGCCGCTGCTGCTCTATGGGCACTCGTGGGGCGGCTATGCCGCCGATGCGGTGCTCTGCTGCAAGCCGTATCCCGTGCAGGCCATCGTTTCGGTGTCGGCGTATCACGTACCGCTGGCGGTGATGGCGGCGACGCTGCGGGAGAAATATGGCAGGGGTCTCAGCCGCATTTTGATTATCCCGCCCGCTATGTTCCAGCGCATGAGCTTTGGTGCGGCGGCGAGTTATTCTGCGGCTGGCGGACTGAAGCTCGCAGCGTGTCCCGTGCTTGTTGTGCACAGCAAGGAGGATGCGGTGGTGCCCTTTGGCGAGAACTATCAAAAAATCCGGGCGGCGCACACAGGCAAGCCCAATTTCCAATTTTGGGCGCTGGAGGGCGGCAACCACAACATCGGCATCCCGCACGATGTGAACGAGCAGCGCATGCAGCTGCAACGGGAGCTGCGGCAGGCGGGGGCGCAGGAGACGCTGCGCACGGCGCTGTGGGAAATGCAGTTGATTGTGGACGAGGAGATGCTAGAGCGGTTTGCGGCGTTTTACGATGAGGCGCTGGGGCGCTCTGCTGAGGAAAACTAAATGATTGAAAAGTCCGGTCTCTATGATAGAGGCCGGGCTTTTTTGCGCTGCGATATCGACGGGAAAATTTACATAGACTTTACAAAACCCTGCGTTGTGATTACACATTGGGGCGGTATCATTTGCTTGTAATCAAGATTTAGGGAGGATAAACTAGATGAAAAAGAGACTGTTTGCAGTGTGTCTCGCCGGATTGCTGCTGCTGGCGGGCTGCCAGAGCGGCAAGGCGGCAGAGGACGGATTTCAGCCGGACAAGATGATTAGCGTAATCAGCCGCGAGGACGGCTCCGGCACGCGGGGAGCCTTCGTCGAACTGTTCGGCATTGAGGAGAAAAACGAGGACGGCACACGGCGGGATTTGACGACGGTGGAGGCGATGATTGCCAAGCAGACCGACGTGATGATCACCAACATCGTCGGCGATATGTATGCCATCGGGTACATCTCGCTCGGGTCGCTGGGCAACAGCGTCAAGGCGCTGCGCATCGAGGGCGTAAGCGCCACGACGGCGCACGTGAAGGACGGTACATATCCCATTGCCCGCCCGTTCAACATCGCCACGAAGGGCGAGCAGTCGGCGCTGACGCAGGATTTCATCGCCTTTGTGCTGTCCGCCGCCGGACAGGACATTGTGGGCAAGAGCTACATCGCCGTGGTGGATAAGCCCGAGGCGTTTGCGAGCGCAATGCCGAGCGGCAAGCTGGTGATTGCGGGCTCATCGTCCGTGTCGCCGCTGATGGAAAAGCTCATAGAGGGCTATCTGGCGGTCAATGCCAATGCGGACATTGAGTTGCAGACCAACGACTCCTCCTCGGGCATGAACGGGGCGATGGACGGCACCTGCGACATTGGAATGGCCAGCCGTGAGCTCAAGGACAGCGAGCACGCTGCGCTGGACTCGCTGGTGATTGCGCTGGACGGCATCGCCGTGGTGGTGCATCCGTATAACCCGCTGGACGGCTTGACGAAGGAGCAGGTGAAAGGGATTTTCACCGGCGAGACGGACGTTTGGAGCGATGTGATCGGATGAACCGGGTGAGGGAAAAAATAATGAGCGCCGTATTTTTAATTGCGGCGCTCGCCTCCGTTTTCGCCATTGCGCTCATCTGCCTGTTCCTCTTTGCGGGCGGTCTGCCGGCGATTGGGAAAATCGGTGCGGGGGCGTTTTTACTGGGCAGGACGTGGACGCCGGTGGATTTGCCGCCGCTTTTCGGCATTTTCCCCATGATTGTGGGCAGCCTCTACGTGACGGCGGGGGCGATTGTGCTGGGTGTGCCAGTGGGGATTCTCACGGCGGTGTTTCTGGCGAAGCTCTGCCCGAAGCGGTTGTATAAAATCGTAAAACCCGGGGTGGACTTGCTGGCGGGGATTCCGTCGGTGGTGTACGGATTTTTCGGGATGGCGGCCATTGTGCCGCACTTTCGCAGCAGTATTTTGTCCGCCTGCATTTTGCTGGGTGTGATGATTCTGCCGACGATTATCGGCATCACGGAAAGTGCGCTGCGGGCGGTGCCGGAGCAGTATTACGAGGGTGCGCTTGCGCTGGGCGCAGGCAAGTACCGAAGCCTCTTTTTCGTGGTGGTTCCGGCGGCGAAGTCGGGCATGTTGGCGGCGGTGGTGCTGGGCATCGGGCGCGCCGTGGGTGAGACGATGGCGGTGATTATGGTGGCGGGCAATCAGGCGAGAATGCCTGTGTCCGTCTTTCGCGGCGTGCGGACGCTCACGGCGAACATCGTGCTGGAAATGGGCTACGCCGCCGACCTGCACCGGGAGGCGCTCATTGCCACGGGTGTGGTGCTGTTCGTGTTTATTCTCATCATCAATTTGAGCTTTTCGGCGCTGAAACGGAGGGGGAGATAATGGGAGGGCTTAGACGAGTCGGAAAGCGCTTTCTGGCAGCATGGCAGCGCTTGACAGGACTTTTGAGGCGGGCGGGCGAGCGGGTTCTCGCCGCACTAACGTGGCTCTCGGCGGCGCTGACGCTTGGCGTACTGGTGTATCTGGTGGGCTTTATTCTGGTGCGGGGGATTCCGTATATCACGCCGAGCCTCTTCTCGCTGCAATATAACAGCGAGAATGTCTCGCTGATGCCTGCGCTGATTTCGACGGTTTTTCTCACGGGGCTGACGCTGCTCATCTGCGTGCCGGTGGGGATTTTTGCGGCGATTTATCTGGTGGAATACGCCAGGCGGGGCAGTCGGCTTGTGCGACTTGTGCGCCTAACGGCGGAGACACTCTCGGGCGTGCCGTCCATTGTGTACGGCTTGTTCGGGCTGCTCTTTTTCGTGACGTATCTGGGCTGGGGCTTCTCGCTTTTGGCGGGCGGGTTCACGCTGGCGATTATGATTTTACCGCTGATTATGCGCTCCTGCGAGGAGGCGTTGATGGCGGTGCCCGACAGCTATCGGGAGGGCTCGTTCGGACTCGGTGCGGGGAAGCTGCGCACGGTGTTTCGCATTGTGCTGCCCTCAGCGGCGCCGGGGATTCTGGCGGGAATTATCCTCTCCATCGGGCGCATTGTGGGGGAGACGGCGGCGCTGATTTACACGGCGGGCACGGTCGCCCGCATTCCGACGAGCCCGATGGCGTCGGTGCGCAGTCTGTCGGTACACATGTACGCACTCTCCAGCGAGGGGCTGCACATGGGCGAGGGATATGCTACGGCGGTGGTGCTGTTGGGCGTGGTCATCGTCATCAATGCACTGTCCGCCAAGGCGGCGAAAAAGATTGGAGGCGGGGCATGAATTGCTTTGACATTCAGAATTTGAACTTACATTACGGGGCGTTTCAGGCGCTCAAGAACATCAATTTAGGATTGGAGGCGGGGAACATCACCGCCTTCATCGGCCCATCCGGCTGTGGAAAATCCACCCTGCTCAAGTCGCTCAACCGGATGAACGACCTCATCGAAGGCTGTGATATTGACGGCGAAGTGCGGCTCTTTGGCGAGGATGTCTATGGCGGCATGGATGTGAATATTCTGCGCAAGCGGGTGGGCATGGTGTTTCAAAAGCCGAATCCCTTCCCCATGAGCATCTATGACAACATTGCCTTCGGCCCGCGGACGCACGGGATTACGGGGCGGCATGAGCTGGACGAAATTGTGGAGAAGTCATTGCGGGATGCGGCGATTTGGGACGAGGTGAAGGATCGGCTGAAAAAGTCGGCGCTGGGCGTGTCCGGCGGGCAGCAGCAGCGGCTTTGCATCGCACGTGCGCTGGCGGTTTCGCCGGAGGTGATTTTGCTGGACGAGCCCACAAGTGCGCTCGACCCGATTTCTACCGGAAAAATCGAGGAATTGTTGCTGACATTGCGGGAGAAATACAGTATAATTATTGTGACCCATAATATGCAGCAGGCGACGCGCATCAGCGACAAAACCGCCTTTTTCCTTCTGGGCGAAATGGTGGAGTACAGGGACACGGAAACGATGTTCTCCATGCCGGAGGACAAGAGGACAGAGGACTATATTACAGGGAGGTTTGGATGATGCGCAGTCGGTTTGACGAGCAGCTGGGGCAGCTCAATTACAGCTTGATTGAAATGGGCGCTTTGATTGAAAGCGCCATCGCAAAGGCCACGAAGGCGCTGACCGAGCAGGACGTGGCTCTGGCGGAGACCATCATTGCGGACGACACCATCGTGGACGAAAAGGAGAAGGAGATTGAGGCACTGTGCCTCAAGCTGCTGCTCAATCAACAGCCGGTGGCGCGAGACCTGCGGCTGATTTCCTCGGCGCTGAAGATGATTACCGACATGGAGCGCATCGGCGACCATGCGGCGGATATTTCCGAGCTTTGCATAGAGCTGGCGGCGCAGCCGTATATCAAAAAGCTCGAGCATATTCCACAGATGGCCGTGGCGACCATCCGGATGGTGAGCGACAGCATAGATGCGTTTGTGCGCAAGGATTTGGCGCTGGCGCAGGCGGTGATTGGGCGCGACGACGAGGTGGATGCGCTGTTTGTCACGGTGAAGCGGGACTTGATTGCGCTGGTGCATGCAGACGTGAAGCACGGCGAGCAGGCCTTTGACCTGCTGCAAATTGCAAAATATTATGAGCGGATTGGAGACCACGCCACGAACATCGCCGAGTGGGTGATTTTTTCCATGACGAGCCGGCACAAGAAGTGAGGAGGCTATGATGCAGCGGATTTTCATTGTGGAGGACGACGACAGTATTCGGGACATGGTGGTTTACGCCCTGTCCTCGTCCGGCTATTTCGCAGCGGGCTTTCCCGACGGAGGAGCGTTTTGGCAGGGCATGGAGCAGGGTGCGCCGGACTTGGTTTTGCTGGATATCATGCTGCCGGACGAGGACGGCATTGCCATTTTGGAAAAGTTGAGAAAGTCCGGGCGCTTTGGGCATGTGCCCGTCATCATGCTCACGGCGAGAGGCACGGAGTATGATCGGGTGAAGGGACTGGATTTGGGGGCGGACGACTACGTGACCAAGCCCTTTTCCATTCTGGAGCTTCACGCCCGCATCAAGGCGGTGCTGCGGCGCACGGGCGCAGATGAGGCGCAGGGGCAGCTTGCCGTGGGTGCGGTTGCACTGCATCCGCAGCAGCGCAAGGTCTTTGCGGACGGGCAGGAAATAGCGCTGACCTATAAGGAATTTGAGCTGCTGCATTATTTGATGCGCAACGAGGGCATTGTGCTCTCGCGCGAACAGATGCTTGAGCAGGTTTGGGGCTTTGACTACGGCGGCGAGAGCCGCACGGTGGATATGCACATCAAGTCCCTGCGGCAAAAGCTGGGCGAGGGCGGCAGCTGCATCAAAACCGTGCGCAACGTGGGATATAAGGTTGGTGGCTAGGCGATGAGAACGAGGATTTACCGCAGCAGCATGATTTTGGCGCTGCTGTGTCTGGCGCTGGTATCGGTGCTGCTCTCGCTGGTTTTTTACGGGCAGCTCTCGTCGGCGGTGCGGCAGGAGCTGCGCCAACATGCGCAGGTGTTTCGCAACGACGACACGGAGAGCCTCTTGCAGATACTGGCGGGGGCGGGGGACTCCGAGGTGCGCATCAGCCTGATTGGCCGGAACGGGGCAGTGCTCTTCGACAGCAGCGGTGCCGCCGAGGGGATGCCGAACCATCTGGACAGGGGCGAGGTCGCCGCTGCGCTGGCGAGCGGGAGTGGCGAGAGCCGGCGGTTTTCCGAGACGCTGGGCGAGGAGACCTATAACTATGCGCTTGTGCTGGCGGACGGAAATATTCTGCGCCTGTCAAAGACGGCGAGCAGTATCTTCGGGCTGTTTCGGCGGTCGATTCCGGCGGTGGGGAGCATTGTGCTGGCCATTGCGGTGGCGGCGTATCTGCTGGCGGGACGCTTGACCCGGCGAATTGTAGCGCCGATTAACAAGATGGAGTTCGAGGCGGAGCTCACGCCGCCGTATGACGAGCTGGCGCCCTTTGTGCGCACGATTTCTCGCCAACGGGCACATATTGAGCGGCAGATGGGCGAGCTGCGCCGCCGCAGCCACACGATTGAGGCCATCATGAACAGCATGAGCGAGGGCATGATTATGGCTGACGGGCAGGGGCTGGTGCTCTCCGTGAACCAGAGCGCCGCCGCTTTTTTCGGCATCGCCGCCGAGGCGGTGGGGAAGAATATTTTGGAGATTTTTCGGAATCTGGATCTGGTGGAAAACGTGCGGAGCGCCCTTGCGGGCAAACGCAGCGAGATGGGTATGGAGCACGAGGGGCGCGCCTATCGGGTGTATTTGAGCCCCGTGCAAACCGGCGGCGCAATCATCCTGTTTCTGGATATCACCGAGCGGCTGCACGCAGAGCAGCTGCGGCGGGCGTTCTCCGCCAACGTCTCGCACGAGCTGAAAACGCCGCTGACCTCGATTTACGGCAACGCACAGCTGCTGCACAGCGGCATGGTGCGCCCGGGGGACGAGGGGGCGTTTTACGAGAAAATGCAGGATGAGGCGGCAAGACTGATGGCGCTCATTGAGGACATCATGCTCATTTCACGGCTGGATGAGGGCGGCCAGAGTGAGGATACCTTGCGGGAGAGCGTGCACCTCGGTGAAGTGGCGCAGGAGGCGGCACAGGCGCTGGCGGAGAAGGCGGCGGAGCGGCAGGTGACGGTGCAGGTGAGCGGCGGCACAGTGCACCTGCGGGCGGCACGCTCGCAGATGTACCAGATGTTCTCAAACCTCATCGACAACAGCATCAAGTACAACCGCCCGGGCGGCGAGGTGCGGGTACGCATCAGCGAGGACGAGGGCGTTCGAATTTCGGTCTCGGACACGGGCATCGGCATCCCGCAGATGTCGCAGGAGCGGGTGTTCGAGCGGTTTTACCGGGTGGATAAGTCCCGCTCAAAGGCGACGGGCGGCAGCGGACTGGGGCTTGCCATCGTCAAGCACATTGTGCTCACGCACGGCGGGAGTATCCGACTGGAAAGCGTTGAGGGAGAGGGGACGCACATGGAAATTTCCTTTACACAGGAAGATTGAATATGAGAGTAGAGAAACGCCCGCCGGGAAAAATCCCGGCGGGCACTTTTGCTTCAAAATTAAGACAGCAGCAGCTTGTCGTCTGCCTCGTCACTGCCGGACACCTGCTCGAATCGTGCGAGCAAATCTTTGACTGTCAGCTTCTTTTTCTCCTCGCCGCCAATGTCCAAAATGACCTTGCCGCCGAACATCATCACGAGGCGGTTGCCGTGGGCGATGGCATCCTTCATGTTGTGCGTGACCATCATGGTGGTGAGGCTGTGCTTGGCGATGAGCTCGTCGGAGATTTCCAGCACGCGCCTGGCGGTTTTCGGGTCGAGGGCGGCGGTGTGCTCGTCGAGCAGGAGGAGCTTTGGCTTCTTCAGCGTGGCCATGAGCAGCGTGAGCGCCTGACGCTGACCGCCGGAGAGGAGGCCGACCTTGCTGGTGAGGCGATCCTCAAGACCCAAATCCAGCATTTTCAGCAGCTCGCGATACTCGCTGCGCTCGCTTGCCGTGATGCCCCAACGTAGGCTGCGACGGTCGCCGCGCCGCTTCGCCAGAGCCAGATTTTCCTCGATGCCCATGTTGGCAGCAGTGCCCATCATCGGGTCTTGGAACACACGGCCGATGAAGGGCGCACGCTTGTGCTCTGCGAGGCGGGTGACATCCACGCCGTCGATGCTGATGCTGCCCGCATCCACGCCGTAAACACCAGCGACGGTGTTGAGCAGAGTGGATTTTCCTGCGCCGTTGCCGCCGATGACGGTGCAAAAATCACCGGCGTTGAGGTGCAGCTCAGCACCGTCGAGGGCGGTTTTTGCGTTGACCGTGCCGGGGTTGAAGGTTTTGGAAACTTGATTGACTTTAAGCATGTCCGTTCCCTCCGGTCTGCGTTTTTTGGCTGCGGAACCGCTTCCAGAGCTGCTTCACTTTTTGGCAAAATTGCTTCCAGAGTCGCACCAGTTTATCTCGCACATTGGGGAAGCCGAGGAAGGCGGCGACGACGAGGGCGGAGAAGAGCTTCAAGTCCTGCGAGTCGAGGCCGAGCCAGAGGACGAAGGTGATGACCACATAATAGATGATAGAACCCAGCGCCACGCCGCCAAGGCGGAGGGCGAAGTTGCGAAAGAGCTTGCCGAACAGCACCTCGCCGATGATGACGGCGGCGAGGCCGATGACGATGGCACCCTGCCCCATTTTCACGTCGGCTGCGCCTTGATACTGGGCGATGAGGCCGCCTGCGACGGCGACCAAACCGTTGGAGAGCAGCAGGCCGAGCACTTTATTCTTGCTGGTGTTGATACCCTGCGCACGCGACATATTGGGGTTGTCACCCGTGGCGCGGATGGCGTAGCCGAGCTCCGTGCCGAAAAACCAGTAGAGGATGCCGACGAGGACGGCGAGAAAGCACAGCATGGTCACGATGGCCATGGGGCGGTTGCGCAGGCTGAGCACGAGATTGTACTTGTCCACGCTGACGGCCTGGTTGGCCTTACCCATGATGCGCATATTGATGGAATAGAGGGCGATTTGGGTCAAGATACCCGACAGGATGGGCGGAATCCCCAGCACTGTGTGGAAAAAGCCGGTGGCGAGCCCCGCCAGCATACCGGCGGCAAAGGCGCACAGCAAGGCGAGGTAGGGGTTCACGCCCGCTAAAATCAGCACGACTGTGACGGCGCCGCCTGTGGCGATGCTGCCGTCTACGGTCAAGTCGGCGAAGTCCAGAATTTTGTAGGTCAGAAACACGCCGATTGCCATCATCGCCCAGATGAGACCCTGCGCCGCTGCGCCGTCGAGCGCATTGACCAGTGACATTATGTTCATGGTATCGTCCTCTCGTATTGGTTGGTGTGGAAAGCACCGAAATGTATCATACCATAACGGCGGCAAAAAAACAAGAGTACCGAACGTCTTGCGGCGTTCGGCGCTCCGGTTTATTCAAAAAGAAGAGGGGCGGTGCTTAGCCGATGGGCTCTATGCCCTCGGGAATCGTCCAGCCCAGCTCGGCGGCCAGATCCGCATTGTACTTGCGGGTGGTCTCGGTGGCGTAGACGATGGGCATTTCGGCGGGATTCTTGCCGTCCTTGAGAATCTCGGCGGCCATTTGACCGGCGGAGTAGCCCATGGAATAGTAGCTGATGGACAGGGTAGCGAGGCCGCCGATGGAGCACATGTTCTCTTCGCCCGGGAACACGGGGACACCAACGGGCACGGTGATGTTCTTCACCATTTCCATGTTTTCGGCTGCGGTGTTATCCGTGGGGATATAGATAGCATCGACTTTGGTGATGGCATTTGCCAGCACGCCCTGCATGTCGTTGGAGTCGGAGAAGGTGAACACCTCATAAGAGAGCCCGGCATCGCTGAGGTGCTTTTGCGCCTGTTGCGCCTGGAAGGCGGAGTTCGGCTCGCTGGAGCAGTAAACAATGCCGATGTTCTTCGCATCGGGGCAGAGTTCAATGAGCAGAGCGATTTGCTGGTCGATGGGGGCGAGGTCGCTGGCACCGGTGACGTTGCGGCCGGGCTTGTCGTTGCTGTCGATGACACCGGCGCTCATATAGTCGGTGATGGAGGTGCCGACGACGGGGATGGAGTCTGTCGCAGCGGCGGCGGCTTGCAGTGCCGTGGTGGCGTTGGCCATGATGAGGTCAACCTTGTCAGTGACGAACTTGGTCACGATGGTGGTGCAGTTGTTGGCGTCATTTTGCGCATTTTGGAAATCGAAGGCGACGTTTTCTTCGCCGAGGGTGTCAATGAGCGCCTGCTTGAAGCCGTCAGTGGCGGCATCGAGCGCCTGATGCTCGAGCTGCTGAATGATACCGACTCTATATTTGGCATCGGCCTTGCCGCTGTTGCCGCAAGCGGTCATTGTGAGTGTCATGGCAACGGCCAGAGCAAGTGCGGCCGCACGTTTGATATGTTTCATTTTCTTTCCTCCTGAATTTGCATTGGCACTTTAGCGCTGCAAAGCATTGTGGTGCTAAAGTGTTTTCGTTATTATAAACGCATATGCCCGGAATGTCAAGCGCAAAGCGAAACTTTTTTCAGAATAGGAAATGACAGTGTAGGGAAAAGGGTAACATTGGCTTGATACGCAGCAGAAATCCGGCAAAATGTAAGGGTTTTCAAGGTTTGAGCGATGGAAATTGAGAGAAAAGAAACGTAGACAAATTGGGCAAAATGTGTTAAAATAAAACGCAGTATGGGTTTTTATGACCTGGCCGGGCCCGCTTTGAAAAACGGGTTCGGGTTATTCGCAGGGAAGGCAGGGAGCACACGGCTTGAAAATCACGGTACTTGGCATTGACTTCGATAACCTCACCCTGCAAGAGGCGGTGGCCGCCGCAATGGCGTGCCTCGCCGAAGAGAAGAGCAGCTACGCAGTGACCCCCAATCCGGAAATCATCAAGCTAGCGCAGGAAAATCTCGCACTGGCGCAGGCGATTGCGGGGGCGGCGCTCGTTTTGCCCGACGGCATCGGCGTGGTGAAGGCGGCGCAGATTTTGCGCACACCGCTCAAAGAAAAGGTGCCCGGCATTGACTTTGCCGGCGGACTGATGGCCGAGATGGCGGTGAGCGGGCAGCGCCTGTACCTCATGGGCGCAAAGCCGGGCGTAGCGGCGGCGGCGGCGGAAAAGCTGGCGCAGCAGTACCCGGGGCTGCATATCTGCGGCTGTCGGGACGGGTATTTTCAGCAAGACGAGAGCGAAGCGGTTGCGGCAGAAATTCGCAGCAGCGGGGCAGACGTCTGCTTCGTGTGCTTGGGCTCGCCGCGGCAGGAGCTGTGGATGGCCGAGCACGGCGCAGCCAGCGGCGCAAAGCTGCTGGTGGGGCTCGGCGGCAGTCTGGATGTGTTTTCGGGGCAGCTCAAGCGTGCGCCGCGTTGGATGCAGAAGGCGGGGCTTGAGTGGCTTTACCGGCTGATGAAGGAGCCGCAGCGGCTGGGGCGCATGATGAAAATTCCCGGCGTAATCTTACAGGCATATGCTGAAAGGGGGCGCAGCAGGTGAAGCAGGGACATTTGATTGTGCTCGACGGCACAGACGGGGCGGGGAAGTCCACCCAGTTTGCAAGATTGACCGAGCGGCTTTTGGCCGAGGGCGCACCGTTTCAAACCGTGGATTTTCCGCGCTACGGGAAGCCGTCGGCGGAGATGGCGCGGCTGTATCTGCGGGGGTATTTTGGAAAAGACCCGGCGGCGGTGAATCCCTATGCGGCGAGCACCTTTTACGCCGTTGACCGATACACGAGCTGGATGGAGGATGACTGGGGGCGCTTTTACCGTGACGGCGGTCTGGTGCTCTCCGACCGATATACGACGGCCAATGCGGTGCATCAGACGCCAAAGCTGCCTGCGGCGNAGCAGCTGCCCTTCGTGAACTGGCTCTTCGACTTCGAGANCGGGAAGCTGGGGATTCCCAAGCCGGATTTGGTTGTGTTTCTGGACATGCCCACCGAATTTGCGCTGGAGATGCTGCGCAGCCGCGAGAGTAGCACCCACACCGAGGGGGATATCCACGAGGTGGACGCAGACTACCTGCGCACCTGCCGTGAAACGGCGCTGGAGGTGGCGGCGCATCTGGGCTGGAAGCTTGTCCCCTGCGCAGAGGGCGGGCGGCTTCGCAGCGTGAAGGAGATTCACGCAGACGTGTTCGCTGTCGTTGCAGAATTTTTGAACAAAAGCAGGAAATAGCCGAAAAGAGTAAAAAAGCTGCCGTCCCGCTGTAGACGGGAGGCAGGGAAAAATACATGGAATATGAATTATGAGGAAAAGGGGTTGTTTCAATCGTGGTGTACATACTATTGGGCGAGGGCTTTGAGGAGTGCGAAGCGCTGGTTCCGGCGGACTTGCTGCGCCGGGCGGGTGCCGAGGTGCAGTTGGTGGCCGTGGAGGAGGACTTGGCGGTAACGGGTGCGCATGGCATCACAGTGCTGGCGGATATCTCCTTGCAGGAGGCCAGCGTGGAGGACATGCAGATGCTCATTTTGCCCGGCGGCATGGGCGGCGTGGAGTCCATTCGCATGAACCTGTTCGCCGTGGCGCTCATCACCGATGCATGGGAGAAGGGCGCATATTTGGGCGCAATCTGCGCCGCCCCCACCCTGCTTGCGAATGTGGGGATTCTCGACCGCCGGTGCGCCGTGTGCTACCCGGGCATGGAGGATGCGATGGGCTCTGCCGTGGTGCAAACCGGCGCAGATGTCGTAGAAGACGGTCACATTATCACGGCACAGGCGGCGGGCTCTGCGTTCGAGTTTGGGTTCAAGCTGGTAGAAAAGCTTTGTGGTCATGCGGCGATGCGGAAGGTTCGGCAGGATGTCTATTTCAAAGGCTGAGCTGCGCACCATGGTCAAATCCCGCCTGCGCAGCCTTGGGCAAGACCAACGGCAGGAGAGTGACCGCCAAATCATCGCACATCTTTTGGCGCATCCCTGGCTGAGAGACTCCCAGACGATTTTTGCATTTTACGGCGTTGGCACGGAGATTCAAACTGCGCCGCTGCTGCGGCATTTGCTGCGGCTGGACAAGCGGGTGCTGCTGCCTTGCGTGCTCGGCGGCGGGCAGATGGAGGCCGTGGCGCTGCTTTCTCTGGAGACGCTGACGGAGGGCGTGCGCGGCATTCCGGAGCCGTCGGAGGGCGCAGCCGTGCCCAAGGGGGAGATTGACCTTATTTTAGTGCCGAATCTCTGCTGTGACAGGCGGGGATACCGCCTGGGTCAAGGCGGCGGTTACTACGACCGCTATCTGGCGGATTATAACGGAAAAACTATTGCGCCGTGCCGGGGCGTGACGCTCTTTGACAGCCTTCCGGTGCAGTCCTTTGACCGGCCGGTGCAGCGGATAATCACCGAGCGGGAAGAGCTGGTGTGCGCAGGTTAAACGCACTTTGCCGAACGCAGAGAGCTGCGTCCGGCAAAGCAGACCGATGCGGGCGGCTATCCGCAGACGGGCGTGCCGCAGTTGGTGTACGGGCAGGCGGGTGTGGTTGTGCCGCTGCCGCCGCCGAGGCCGCCGAGGAGAGACCCCAGCCCGCCTTGACCTAGGACGCCGGTGACGGACAGCACGACTAAAACCAGCAGAAGAATGAGCAGCAAGGTTCGGTTGTTCTGCAAAAACTCGGAAATATTCATGTAATTCACCCCTTTTCCATCTGGAACATTCTATGCAACACTGCCCTGTGCGGTGCATCGAGAGGAGAACCCTATGAGCGAGAACACACAAAGCCAGCCGCAGCAAGTGCCGCCGAAGCAAAAAACCAGACCGGCGAAGCGGCGGCGGAGAAAGAACGGTGCAGTTTCTGCGCTGATTTATGTGATTATGGTGCTTGGCCTGTCGGCGATTTTGGCCGCCGTGGGCTGGGTGATGGCAAACGATGTGCTGGCGTTGAACAAGCAGTTCAAAAGTGCGGTCATCACCGTGGAGAGCGGCGACAATGTGGCCGATGTGGCAACGCTGTTGAAGGAAAAAGGCATCATTGAGTACCCGATGGTGTTTCGCCTTTACTGCGCCGTGAGCAAGTCGAGCGACAAGCTTGCGCCGGGGATTTACGAGCTGAACACGGAGATGGATTATCTGGCGCTGGTGCGCAATCTGTCCATTAAGTCGTCGGCGCGCATTCCGGTGACAGTGACGATTCCGGAGGGCTATGAGCTCGCCCGGGTGTTTGAGCTGCTGGAAGAAAAGGGCGTTTGCACGGTGGAGGATCTCAACGATATGGCGGCGAACTGGCCGTATAAGTTTAGCTTCCTGCAAGAGATACCGCTTGGCAATGCGACGCGGCTGGAGGGCTATCTCTTTCCGGACACCTATGAGTTTTTCTCCGGCGACGACCCCAAAATGGTGATTAACAAAATGCTGCTCAACTTCGATGCGAAATTCAACGAGGACTTGCGGGAACTCGTGGCGGGAAAAGGCATCACCATGCACGAAATTGTCATTATGGCATCCATGATTGAGCGTGAAACCGACGGCAATGACCATGAGATGATTTCCTCGGTGATTTACAATCGCCTCAAGTCTGACAACTTCCCCTATTTGCAGATTGATGCGACGGTGCAATATGCGCTCGACGAGCGCAAGGAGCGGCTCTCCACGGCGGACACGCAGATTGACTCGCCGTACAACACCTATGTGGTGCAGGGTCTGCCCATTGGGCCGATTGCCAACCCGGGGATGGACAGCCTGCTGGCCGCCATCTACCCCGAGACCAGTAGCTACTACTATTATCGCGTGAGCTCCGACGGCAGAACGCACGTATTTTTTAGGACTTATGCGGAGCACGACAGCTATGGAAGATAAAAAACCGGAGCTATTATCACCGGCGGGGGACATGGAGCGGCTCCACATGGCGGTGGCCTACGGCGCCGATGCGGTCTATTTGGCGGGGCACACCTTCGGGATGCGCGCCAATGCGGGGAATTTTTCCGAAGAGGAGCTGACCGCTGCCGTGGCGCACTGCCACGGGCGGGGCGTGCAGGTCTATGTGACGCTCAATACCATGCCCAGACACGAGGAGATTGTCCGCCTGCCTGCGTTTTTGGAATTTCTGGAGACGGCGAAGGTTGACGGCGTGATTTTGGCGGATGTGGGCGTGCTGAGTCTGGCGAAGCGCCATGCGCCGGGCGTGCCGGTTCACGTGAGCACGCAGGCGAGCATCGTCAACGCAACGACGGCGACGGCGTGGCACGATCTGGGCGCAAGTCGGGTGATTCTGGCCAGAGAGATGAGCTTGAACGAGATTACCACGCTGCGGGCGCACACGCCAAGGGCGTTGGAGATTGAGTGCTTTGTCCACGGGGCGATGTGCGTTTCCTATTCGGGGCGCTGCCTGCTCTCGGGGTATATGACCGGGCGGGACTCCAACCGCGGCGCCTGTGCGCAGCCCTGCCGGTATGAATACGCACTCGTGGAGGAAAAGCGGCCGGGTGAGTATTTCCCCATCATTGAGGAAGCCGGTCAAACCTATATCCTCAACGCCAAAGACATGTGCATGATTGACCATGTGCCCGAGCTGCTGGCGGCGGGGATTGACTCGCTCAAGATTGAGGGGCGCGCCAAGAGCGCCTACTATGCGGCGGTGGTGACAAAGGCCTATCGGGCCGCCATTGACGCGGCGCTGGCCGGGAAGCCTCTGGCAGAGGACTTGCGCCATGAGGTCTTTAAGGTGAGCCATCGGCACTACGGCACGGGCTTTTACTTCGACGAGGCGAAGCAGTATTATGAGGATTCCCGCTATGAGCGGGAGTTTCAAGTGGTGGCCGTGGTAGAGCGCTGCGGCGCAGACGGCATGGCGCTGCTCTCTCTGCGCAACAAGTTCGCCGTGGGCGAGGAGCTGGAGCTGCTGATGCCGCAGGGCGGTGCCGTGACGCTGACCGCCTCGGTGATGCGCAACGACAAGGGCGCTGAGGTGGACGAGATTCGCAAGCCAAAGGAGCTATTTATGATGCAGCTGCCCCAATGCGTGCCACCGCTGAGCATGCTGCGCAGAAGAGGGTAGATTTTTTCCTTGGTGAAAAGCTTTGAATATCCACCGCAAAAGGCCACAGGCCGCCGTGATTGCACCGCACAGGCAAAGCCTGCGCCGCAATAGTCTGTAGCAACAAGCTATTCTATGTAACCTTCTACTTTCGTCAGCCGTCTACCCCGCCGAATCTGCTCGACGAGGGACGCCGCTTGCGGATTTTCGAAGTCAGAGAGAAATTCGGTGGAAAAGGGCGTTTTTTGGTGACTTTTTGCCGCTCTTGGTAAAAAGTTACTCGCCTCAAGCGAAATTTGAAAACTTGAGGAAAAAGGAAGGAAAGCTCCTTCGTTGGTCATGGCGAATTCAAAAAGAAAACCAACAAATCAAACAAATTAAGAACCGACGCAGCGGAGCTGCGATTGACTGGGAAATAATTGGAGGCCGTTTAGAATGAAACAATATGGGTTGAACGAACTGCGGGAGAAGTATCTCGCCTTTTTTGAGCGCAAGGGGCATCTGCGTGAGCGCTCTTTTCCGCTGGTTCCCATCGGCGATAACTCGCTCCTGCTGATTAATTCGGGCATGGCACCGCTCAAGCCCTACTTCTCCGGCGAGGCCGTTCCGCCGAGCAAGCGCATGACCACCTGCCAGAAGTGCATCCGCACGCCGGACATCGAGGAGGTGGGCAAAACCAGCCGCCACGGTACGTTTTTTGAGATGCTGGGCAACTTCTCCTTCGGCGATTACTTCAAGAAGGAGGCGTGCACTTGGGCGTGGGAGTTCATCATCGACGAGCTGGAGATGCCGAAGGATAAAATCCACGTCACGGTGTATCAAGACGACGACGAGGCATGGGACATCTGGCAGAACGTGGTGGGTGTTGACCCGAGCCATATTTCGCGCTTAGGCAAGAAGGACAACTTTTGGGAAATTGGTGCAGGCCCTTGCGGCCCCTGCTCGGAGATTTACTTCGACCGCGGCGAGGAAAACGGCTGCGGCGACCCGAATTGTGCGCCGGGCTGCGAGTGCGACCGTTTTGTGGAGTTTTGGAACAACGTGTTCACCCAGTTCAACAACGACGGCGAGAACAATTACACAGAGCTGAAAAGCAAGAACATTGACACGGGCATGGGTCTCGAGCGCCTCGCCTGTATTTGTCAAGGCGTCAAGTCGATTTTCGACGTGGACACCATTATGAACATCACCAAGCATGTGTCCGAAATCACCGGCGCAAGCTACGGCATGAAGGACACCACCGACGTGTCCCTGCGCATCATCACCGACCACTCCCGCTCCACCGTAATGATGATTTCCGACGGCGTACTGCCCTCCAACGAAGGGCGGGGTTATGTGCTGCGCCGTCTGCTGCGGCGCGCAGCGCGTCACGGGCGGCTGCTTGGCGTGCGTGAGCCCTTCCTCTTTGAGGTGGCGCAGACCGTCATCAACGAGAGTAAGGATGCCTATCCCGAGCTCGAGGAGAAGCGGGGCTACATCACGAAGGTCATCCGCGTGGAAGAGGATAATTTTGCAAAAACCATTGATGCGGGCATGAAGATGCTGGGCGAGCTGGTGGAGACGGCGAAGGCCGCGGGGCAGGCGATTTTCTCCGGCGCAGAGGCGTTTCGCCTGTACGACACCTACGGCTTCCCCATCGACTTGACCCGTGAAATCGTCGAGGAGGCGGGCATGTCCGTCGATCGTGCCGAATTTGACACGCTCATGCTTGAGCAGCGGCAGAAGGCCAAGGCGGCGACTGCTGCGCTGGGCGATTTCGGCTGGGCGGGCGTGGATTTGGGGCTGGATGCGGCGATTTTCACGCAGTTTACAGGCTACGCAAGCGAGCGTGAGGACGACTGCGCAGTTTGGGTTCTGCTGGCGGAAAACGAGGTGCGCGAGGAGCTGATTTCCGGCAACGAGGGCATCGTGGTGCTCGACAGAACGCCATTTTATGCGGAAATGGGCGGCCAGGTGGCCGACTGGGGTAAAATTATCGGTGCAAACGGCGTGTTCGCCGTAACCGACGTGCGCAAGACGAAGGACGGAAAATATCTGCATAGCGGCACGGTGAGCGAGGGCAGCTTCAAGACCGGCGAGAGTGTCAGCGCCGAAATCGACGCAATTCGCCGCAGTGCGATTAAGCGGGCGCACAGCGCCACGCACCTGCTGCACAAGGTGTTGAAGAATTTGCTGGGCGACCACGTGGAGCAGGCGGGCAGCCTCGTCGAGCCGGATCACCTGCGTTTTGACTTCACGCATTTTCAAGCGCTGACGGCGGAGGAGCTGCAAAAGGTGACGATGCTGCTCAACCGGGCGGTGCTGGCCGGACACGATGTTGACGTGCGGGAGATGCCCATTGCCGAGGCGAAGGAGGCCGGTGCGATGGCGCTCTTCGGCGAAAAATACGGCGAGACGGTGCGGGTTGTGCGCATGGGCGACTACTCCGTGGAGCTCTGCGGCGGTATCCATTTGGATAACACGGCGAAGGTTGGCCTGGTGCACTTGACCAGCGAATTTTCCGTGGCCTCCGGCGTGCGGCGCATCGAGGCGATCACGGGCGAGGCGACGTTGGAGTACATGGAGGAAAACCAGCGCATGATTATGGCGCTGGCGGACAGCATGAAAACGAAGCCGAACCTGCTGCGCGAGCGCATGATGAGCACAGTCAGTGAGCTCAAAGAGATGCGCAATCTGGTACAGGGCTATAAGAGCAAGGAGCTCCTCGGCGAAGCGGAGCGCTTTTTGACCAGCGCAAAAACAATCGGCGAATTCAAGTTTGTCACCGCTGTGCTGCCGAACCTCGGCGCAGAGCAACTGCGTTCCATCGGTGACTTTTTGAAGGACAAGAGCGAGAGCGTCGCGGCGATTTTGGCGGCGACGGGCGAGGAGAAGATTACCTTCCTCGCCGTCTGCGGCAAGGCAGCCGTGGCGAAGGGCATCAAGGCGGGTGATTTGATTCGCCTCGTGAGCCAAACCACCGGCGGCAGCGGCGGCGGCAAGCCCGAGAGCGCAATGGGCGGCGGCAAGGATGTCGAGCTTCTCGACGAGGCGTTTGCGCAGGCGGAGGCATTGATTAAGGAGAAGGCATAAGCAGCCTGCGCCTTGTGCGCCCGCACATTCTCGCCTCACCCCGTAGGGGACGCTGTCCTCAGCGCCCCGCCAGCTTTCCGCAATCTCGGTCATTCTGAGTTAAGCGAAGAATCTATTTTTCTCACATTAAGATTCTTCACTCCGCTCAGAATGGCAACGCTTCGCATTTCCGTGGAAAGCGGCCACAGGCCGCTCCAACTCCGTGAAAGCAAATGAGTGAAAGCAAATAAAGGAGTCACAGCAATGGAAAACTGTCTGTTTTGCAAAATCGCAGCGGGAGACATCCCCTCACACAAGGTCTACGAGGACGACAAAATCCTCGCTTTTCGGGACATTGACCCGCAGGCGCCGGTGCATGTGCTGCTGATTCCGAAGGATCACATCGCTTCGGCAGCGGCGGTGAGCCACGACAACAGCGGCGTGGTGGCGCACATATTTGAGATCATCGGCCCGCTGGCGGCGGAATTGGGAATGGAGGACGGCTTCCGGGTGGTGTCCAACGTGGGCGCACAGGGCGGGCAAACCGTGCCGCACCTGCATTTCCATCTGCTGGGCGGACGGGATTTGACTTGGCCGCCGGGTTAACGACGGTAACGAAAGGCGGAAAAAGCATGAACCAACAGGCTTATCAGTGGGGCGCACAGCCGAGTGCGATTCGGGCGCTGGCCATGTATGCGCAGGCGCGTGCGGCGGAAATCGGAGCGGAAAACGTCTGTAATTTCACCATCGGAAACCCCAGCGTCCCTGCGCCGGATTTGGTGCGGGAGACGGCGATGCGCCTGTTGCAGGGAGATGCGGTGGCGCTGCATGGCTACTCGCCGTCACAGGGGGATGTTTCGGTGCGCACGGCGCTCTGCGAGGACTTGAACCGCCGCTTTGCGGCGGGTGTCGGTGCGGAGCATATCTACCTCACCTGCGGTGCGGCTGCGGCGCTCTGCGCCCTGTTTCACGGACTGCTGGAGTCGGACGATGAGGTGGTCACCATTGCACCGTATTTTCCTGAGTACAGCGTTTTTTCTGCTTTGGCAGGAGGGAAACTTGTACCTGTACAGGCAAGACCGACGGACTTTCAACCGGATTTTGAGGCGCTGGAGCGGGCTTTTTCGCAAAAAACCCGTGCGCTGCTCATCAACTCTCCGAACAATCCCACGGGCGTGGTGTACACGGCGCAGACGATGGAAAAGCTGGGCGAGCTGCTGCGCAAGAAGTCCGAGGAGCTGGGCCGCACCATCTATTTGATTTCCGACGAGCCTTACAGGGAGCTGGTTTTCGAGGGCGAGCCTGCGCCGTGGGTGCCGCATTTTTACGCCGACACGCTGGTGTGCTACTCCTTTAGCAAGTCCCTCTCCCTGCCGGGCGAGCGGATTGGCTATTTCCTTGTGCCGCCGACGGTGGCGGACTGGGAGCGGGTCTATTTGGCCTGCTGCGGCGCAGGACGGGCGCTGGGTTATGTGTGTGCGCCGACGCTGTTTCAGCAGACGGTGGTACACTGCTTAAACGAGCGTGCGCATCTGGGGCAGTATGCGGAGAATTTGACGCTGTTTGCCCCGGCGTTGCGGGCGATGGGCTACGAGGTGACCGAATCTCGCGGGGCGTTTTATCTGTTCGTGAAGGCGCCGGAGGGCGACGGCAACGCCTTTTCGGCGCGGGCGAAGGCGCATGACGTGATGCTTGTGCCCAGCGACAGCTTCGGCATGGCGGGCTATGTGCGGATTTCCTATTGCGTGGAGCGGGCGACCATTGAGACGGCGTTGCCCCGTTTTGCGGCGCTGATGGCAGAATTTTTGGCGAAAGCTGAAGGGAGTGCGGGCTGATGAAGCTGGCAATCGGAAATGACCATGCGGCGGTGGAGCTGAAGGAAAAAATCGCCGCCTATCTGGAAGAAAAGGACATTTCGGTGCTCGATTTGGGTGCGAAAAGCGGGGAGTGTTGTGACTATCCGGTGCCCGGTTATGCGGTGGGCAGGGCGGTGGCCTCGGGCGAGGCAGACGGCGGCGTGCTCATTTGCGGCACTGGCGTGGGCATCTCGATTGCCGCCAATAAAGTGCCGGGTGTGCGCTGCTGTGTCTGCTCAGAGCCGCTGACGGCAAGGCTTTGCAAGCAGCACAACAACGCAAACGTCATCGCCTTCGGCGCACGGATTGTGGGCGACGAGATGGCGAAGGCCATCGTAGACGCCTGGCTGGAAGCGGAGTTTGAAGGCGGACGACACCAGGGACGGATTGCGCTTTTTGAGAAAATTGAAACGGGAGAGGCTCTCGTTTGATGGGGCATCCGGCAGGGAAACCTGCCGGATTTTCTTCTTGTTTTTTGTCGGCCTATGCCTTTTTTCAGCGGAAATGTAGGGGACGATGCCGCCGCTCCCCCCGTCATTGCGGGCTCACCCCGCAATCCCTCTTTCTTGTGTTCTGTCATTCTGAGCGCAGCGAAGAATCTTTTTTTCTCTATACTTTCCAGCTGAAAGTTGCAATTTCGGATGTTCTTAGCGTAGGAACATCCTTGATGCAACAAAGCCGATGGAAAGCATTTTTTGGTTTCTTTTTGATGCATAACAGGGTTCCCAAAAGTGCTTGCACTTTTGGGAAAAGGAGAAGCAAGGAAGCGGAGATGACCTTTCCCGCTTGCGGGAAAGGGAACGGAGTGAACTTTGATTCGACGCAAACACCCCTCGCAGGTTGAGCGTGCTAAAAAGAAAAAAGACAGGAAAATCAGCAGATAGAGGAAGCACTAATTCAAGAGCCTTCGCAAAAAACTGCCCTTTCGGGCAAAAAACAAAAAACAGCCACCGGCTCACGCCGGTGGCTATCCCTATGTAGTCAAATCAAAACAGTGAAGTAATGGTTGGCGTGCGCAGCCGGAACGCCTCGCTTTGCGCCATGCGCCCGAGCAGCAAGGAGAGCGCCGAGGCGGTGAACTGACCGCCGTCCAAGCTCAAGTAGAGGAAGCCTGCCCGAGGCTCCATGGCGGTGAGCAACTGGTTTGCGTAGGTGCTGGCGTTGCTGCTGGGGGAGCGTATGGTCACGTTCTCCTGCCACAGCACATAGCCGACCTCTCGCATGGCGGCGATGTGCTCCGCTGTAACGGCGTCCTCCGAATCGTAGCGGACAATGAGGCTGCGGCTGCGGGCGACATGCTCCAGATGTTCGTTGGCGTAGGCGAGGCTGCCCAGCGGATCTTGGTCATCCTCTGCTGTCGCCAAGTGGATGCCGATGCTGTGCCCCTGCCCGATGATTTGGCGCACCAAGTCGTCGTGAGCGGCAATGTCCTCGGGGCGGAAGAAAAAGAGCGCCTTCGCTTGATAGGCATTGAGGCTGGCGAGCAAATCAGCCGTGCCTGCGCTCATTTCGGTGAAGGCGAGGTGAACCCATTTGTTCTCCGGCGCAGCGATTGGCGGCGGCGCAGAGGAGGGCGTAGCCTCGGGCGGTGGTGTCGCAGTGCTGCCGCTTAGACTGCGCAGCAAGGTGTTGCGGCGGTCGGTGATGCTGTTTTCCGCATTGTAGAGGAACACGTCGCCGCTGAGCACCGCACTGGCGGTGGTGATGCGGATGAGGTGGAAGTCGGCGTAGTTTGTATAATAATAGTTGTAGTTGAGACTGAAAAAACTGCAAACTTTCGCCGCCGGAAAGTAGGCGCGGCCGTCGCGCACCACGGCGCGGTACTCGTAGACATCGCCGTTGTGATCCACGGCGTTGCCTTCATTGAGGTAGAAGCTCAAAATCTGGGAGCGGCGGTACAGACGCAGCGTGTTGTTGTCGCTGCGGGCGACAGCGATGCCCATATTGCTGCGGGAATGGGTGATGAGCCCCTCGGGGATGTAGATTTGCCCGTTGATGGAGATGGGCATGGTGTCTGCGGTGAGGGGGTCCGGAATCCACTCGTCAACCGCCACACAGTAGCCGATGATGACGGCGGCGGGCGCAGAGGGCGACAGACTGAGCAGCAGGGCAAAGACGAGGGCTACCAAGATAATTTTGCGCTGCTTCAATGCAATCGCCTCCTTTTTTTATACATATTATATAGTATATCACAGGAGTGCAGCCTAAATCAAGTCTGTCACCACGTCATAGAGCGTCTCGGGGGAGACGAGGCTCTTTTGGAAGAGCTCAAGCATCTGCTCAATTTGCAGTGCGCTGGTGGTGATGTTGCGCACGGCGGCATATGCGCCGTCGTCGCAGCGGATGGCAGCGCCGTAGCTCTCGCAGATGAGGGTGCTGCCGATGCTGAGGTCGTCAACGGTAATGAAGTACTCATAGGTGAGGGGCCTGCCGTCCTGGGCCGTGGCCGTGTTGGTATAAATCAGTGTTTCCCGCATATTGTGGTTACCTCCTGCCTTTTATTTTTGAAACACAGGATGTTGTGTCCTTGTCTTGTAGTATAAGGGGCGGGAAATTATTTTGGAAGCATTTATTTGCGACAAAAAGTACCGCCAGAAATCGGCGTTCGACATTTGGTTTGCCACCTTAACATAAGATACCGTTCTTATGAAAACCGTTTCCATTATGAAATGTCACAGAGCAAATTTTCCTGTCAAAATGAGCAGGAAAGAAGTTTTCAGACATACCGCCTGTCCGCAGCACATACAGTGGAGCGATAGGAGGTGAGGCGCTTGCGGCGGGAGTATCCCCTTGGGCAGAGTGCGATGATGCTGGGCGTGACGAGCGTTGTGACCCAGTTTTGCGGATTTATTTATCGGATTTTCCTTGCGAGGATGGTTTCCGCAGAGGTTTTGGGTATTTTTCAGCTGATTATGCCGGTCTACTCGGTGGCGCTCTCGCTCACCGTATCAGGGCTGACAGTGGCGGTGAGCCAGCAGTCGGCGACGCTGCAAGCGGGCGGGCAGGAGGGGTTGATTCGGCGGCTGCTTCGCTTTTGCCTGCTGGCGTTTTTTGCGCTGATTGGCTTGTTTGCGGCGGCGGTGTTCTTATGGTATGACCCGATTTCCGTCGGGATTTTGGGCGATGCGAGAACGCAGACGGGCTTGCTCCTGCTCATGCCGTGCCTGGCGCTGACGGGCGTTGAAAATCTGCACAAGCACTACTTCTTCGGCACGGGGCACGTGGTGCCTGCGGCACTCATCGAGCTACTGGAGATGGTGGTGCGGGCGGTTGCGGTGCTGAGTCTGCTGGCGATATTTTTGCCGCAGAGCGAGGAACACTCGGTGGCGCTGATTGTCTGCGGAATGATTGCCTGCGAGCTGGTTTCGACATTTGCGCTCGTGCTGCTGGCGAGGAAGGATTTGCACCGGCGGCGGTTTTTCGGCGGGCAGGGGAGCAGACTTGCTATGCTGCGCAGCGTGGCGGCGGTGGCGGCGCCTGTGGGCGTGAGCGCCACAGCGGCGACGCTGATGGGGGCGGCGAATGCGGTGCTAATTCCGCAGCGGCTGGTATACGGCGGGGCGGAGGTCGCCCGGGCGATGAGCGATTACGGTATCATTTCGGCCATGACCATCCCCATGCTGGGGCTGCCGACGGCGCTCATCGGGGCGCTGAATTTGGTGCTGCTGCCGCGGCTCTCGGAGAGCCTCGCCCGGCGAGACCGCATCGGCTTGCAGCGGCGGCTGCACCGCTCGGTGAAGCTGGTGGTGGTGACAATGATGCCCGCTATGGCGTTCGTGCTTTTGCTGGGGGACGAGATTGGACTCCTGCTTTTTCGGCAGAGCGAGGTGGGGCGATATCTGGCGCCGATGGCGACGGGGACGTTCTTCGCCTGTCTGTCCTCGGTGCTTGGTGCGGCGCTCAACGGGCTGGGGCAGCAAAAATGCGCCGCAAGAATTTCCATTCTCTGCGGCGCAGTGCAACTGGCGTTCACCTTTTTTCTCGTGGGGCTTCCCGGGGTCGGACTGTGGGGCTATGCAGCGGGGTTTTGCGTGAGCAACCTGCTGTGCGTGTGGCTGGCGTATCGGCCGGTTGAAAAATTATGTAACCTTCGATTCGACGTTTTTTCTTGGATTGTTGCGCCGGGACTTGCCACGCTGCTGTCAGTGCTGTGGGTGAACCTGCTGCATCCAATCCTTGTCAGCGGACGGGTTGGAGCAGGTTTGGCGGTGCTGGTGTCGCTGGGCTGTGGTGCGGTGCTGTATCTGGTGACGATGGCGGCGATGGGGGTGCGGATGTTTACATAAGATTGCGCAGCAACGCTTCGAATTGCACGCCCTCCAGAGGTGGCGTACCGGCGTCGTGTGTATAGGCGGCGCAGGCGGAGACGAAGTCCACCGCCTGCTGTGCGCTCTCCGCCAGCGGTTTGCTTTGCAGCAGACGGCCGAGCAGGACGCTGGCGAGCAGGTCGCCGGTGCCGGGGTAGTGCTGCGGCACAAGCGGCGCAGAGACGGCGGCGGTTTGACCGCTGCTGCGGTCGAAAAGCATAGCGCCGATTTGGTCGGGCGAAGACTGGACGCCGGTGAGCAGCACGCTGCGGCGGCCGCCGTCGGAGAGGCGCTCCACCCATGTGCGGCAGTCGTCTGCCCGGGTTGGGCGGCTGTCGTAGCGCTCGCCGAGCAGGAGGGTGGCCTCGGTGAGATTGGGCGTGATGAGGCTGGCGCAGCGGGTGAGGCGGGTCATCTCGGTGGCGAAGCCATCGTCAAAGCAGGCGTAGAGCTTGCCGTGGTCGGCCATGACGGGGTCAACGAGCACGAGGGTCTCGGTCTGGGCGAAGCGGGCGATGAAATTTTCCACAAGGGCAACCTGCGCCGTTGAGGCGAGAAAGCCCGTGTAGATGGCGTCGAAACGCAAATCCGCTGCGGCCCAGTGGTTTGTCGTGCCGGAGAGGAAGTCGGAGAGGTCAACAACGGCGGGATTTTGGTAGCCCATGTGCGTGGAGAGAACAGCCGTGGGCAGGGGGCAAACCTGCACGCCCATGGCGGACATCGTTGGGAGAATGACGGTGAGGGCGCAGCGCCCGAAGCCGGAGAGATCGTGGATGGCGGCGATGCGGGGGAGACGAGTCAAGGTTCATCATCCGTTCTGTATGAAGTGGGGCGGCGTGCGGAGAAGGATAGACAAAAACACCCCGGCTCTTACGGAGCCGGGGTGTTCGAGCGGAGCATGCCCTGCTCCGGTATGGTGCGGATGAAGGGACTCGAACCCACACGTCTCTCAACACAAGAACCTAAATCTTGCATGTCTACCAATTCCATCACATCCGCATGTGTGAGGGCTCTCACAATTTTAAATGATACCATGATTTTACGTTGATGTCAATTGAGGAATTTTTTGAAAGCCGCTTGACAAGCGGAAATCACGGGCGTATAATCAGATATGTAAAAACAGATGGCTAAGGAGCGAATAGAAATGAACATAACGTTTGACGGTTTCCTCCGTGAGAATCCGAATTGCTCAAAATACGCAACTTATCCCGATGCGGTCGCTGTTTTTGAACTGCTGTCCGAAGAGCGGAATATCATCGCAATGATTGACGCATCCGAGGGCGGGAAACCCGCCTTGTCCGCCTGCGTATTTGAACTTGAATCTTTCTTTGATGCGCTGCAAAATCCGACCATTGATTTCAACGATACCTTCACCAGAACTGTCGTGGGGCGCATGATTAAATCAATTCTCGCACCGTTTGGCTATGAGGTCACGCAGCAAAAGGACTTGCCCAAGGCGGCGAGGGGCAAATACTTCACGTCTGCGTCCTGTTATGCGAAAACCGGAGCGGCCACACTGGAGGTGGCGAGAAGAATTGTCCCGGCTTCGCAGATCAAAGCGCTCCTGCCGTGAGATAAAAAATAGCGAGCACCAGCGCCACGTTGGCGAGCAGGGCAAGCGGCAGCAGGGTTTGAAAGCTCACATGTTTGGTTTTATGCCGGAAGAAGTGCATGCCGAGGAGTGCACCGAGGCCGCCCATGCAGAAGGCCGAGAGCAGCAACGTACGCTCCTTGATGCGTCGCTGGCTGCGGGTGGATTTCCACTTGTCGATGCCGTACATGGCAAACACCGCAAGGTTCCAGACGGTCAGTGCATAGTATGCCGGATACAACAAAATCACGTCCTTTTATTTCGTATTAGCATTATACGGCAGATGCGGGTTTTCGTCAACCTGCGTCGTGCGGATAGGAAAGAGACCTTTTCGGAGGCCTCTTTTTTTGTTTGCCCGAAAGCAGGGACGGCAAGTAGGCCGCACCGTAAATATTAGTACGTTGATTTACCTAAGGAATATTTTATGCTACTATGAAAATATCCAAAAATACCCATTTCGACAAATGAGAAAATGACTGATTTGTGAAAAGTAACACAGCGATATCGAGGTGACGGGTTTGAGTGGTAAAGGGCGGATTCTATATATAGAGGGTAACGAAGCGTTGATTCTGTCAAACAGCTCTGCGCTCAAACAGCGCAATTATGAGGTGCTGACGGCTTCGACCCTTGCGCAAGCACGGGTGCAGTTGACAGAAGGAGCGCCGGACATTATTCTGCTGGATGCGGACTTGCCGGACGGCGATGGCCTGCTATTTTGCAAGGAAATTCGTGAAAAAACGGCGGCGTATATTTTGTTCTTTACAGAAAATGCCGCCTGCGAGAGCATTGTGCGGGGGCTGGAAAACGGCGGCGATGACTATATTGTTGCGTCGGTGCGTCCGGAGGAACTGCTTGCCCGGGTGGATGCCGCCATGCGGTGGCGCAGGATGGACGGCATGCCTGCGCAGGTGATAGAAAAAGGGCGGCTGCGGCTGGATATTGTGGCCTCGCTTGCATTCATTTTCTATCCGGACGGCATCATGGCCGCAAATATCGACGTGGAAGGCCATCGTTTGGGTGCAGACGGTGCGAAAAAGTAGCGATAAACGGCAAGCCGGGGAATGGAACTATGCTCCATTCCCCGGCTTTTTTTGATTTTAGGTCGTGATGAAATTAGCTGCTGCCCAGCTCACGCAGGCAGGCTCTGCACACATTTTTCCCCTTTATGCTGACAACTTCATCTGCGTTGTCACAAAAAATGCAGCAGGGTTGGTATTTTTTCAGAAGGATAGTCTGCCCATCCACATAGATTTCTAAGGAGTCCTTTTCCGAAATATCCATGTGTCGCCGCAGCTCGATGGGGAGTACAATGCGCCCGAGATGGTCGATTTTTCGGATAATACCAGTTGATTTCATGTTTTCTCTCTCCGTTTCATATACTTATCTAGTAGTAATTGGGCACCAATTATTCAAAAATTGACATAATATTCTCATTATAACACAAATTTTTGGAAATTCAATCAAAATTAGTAGAACGATGTCGAAAGAAATAAAGAAATTTTCCATACTGCCGAAAATGGCAATAATTGAGTTGTATTTCTGAAGAGTGAGCGGAAGGGGTAATTCGGCATGACAATGGCGTTTATTTGGACGGGAATGGTAGCGGTTTCTTTGCTTTGCGCAATTAAGACAGGGCGGCTGGAACTGCTGGGTGCAGCGGCGATGACGGGGGCGGAGGAGGCAGTGCGCCTGTGCCTGTCGATGGCGGGGGCGATGTGCCTGTGGATGGGCGTGATGGAAGTGATGAAGCGGGCGGGGCTTGCGGAGAAGCTCTCCCGCCTGCTGCGGCCGCTGCTGGGGGTGCTTTATCCCGGTTTTCGGCGGGATGAGCAGGTGATGGCGGATATTTCTGCGAATGTGTCGGCGAACCTGTTGGGGCTGGGCAATGCGGCCACACCCTTTGGCGTGCGGGCGGCGCAGCGCATGGCGGGGAAGAGCGGCGGGGCTGCGACGAGAGATTTGATTATGCTTATCGTTTGCAACACGGCCTCCATTCAGCTGATTCCCGTGTCGGTGGCGGCGGTGCGGGCGGCGGAGGGCGCAGCCAGACCCTTCGACATTCTGCCCGCAGTTTGGATGGCTTCCGCCATCTCGGTGGCGGTGGGGATTGCTGCAGCGAAGCTGCTGGGCTTTGTGTGGGAGAGGAGGGGGCGATGAGTGCGCTGGCGATTCCGCTGATTTTGGTGGCAGTGGCGGTGTATGGGTTGTGGCGGCGGGTGAACGTATACGAGGCGCTGTTGGCGGGCATCGGCGAGGGCTTTTCTGTGCTGCTGCGCATTGCGCCGGCGATGATTGCGCTGCTCTCGGCGGTGGCCATGCTGCGTGAATCGGGAGCGCTGGATATGCTGGCTGAGGCGCTGGCACCGCTGCTGAACACCGTGGGTATTCCTGCGGAGACGACGGCGCTGATGCTGGTGCGCCCCTTGAGCGGCAGCGGTGCGCTGGGGATTTGCAGCGAGCTGATTGCCGCACATGGCCCGGATAGTCTGGTGGGGCGGACGGCGGCGGTGATGCTGGGCTCGACGGAGACGACGTTTTATACCATTGCGGTCTATTTTGGTGCGGCGGGGGTGAGCAGAACCCGCTACGCCATTCCGGCGGCGCTCTGTGCGGATTTGAGCGGGTTCCTGGCGGCGGCTTTTGCGGTGCGGCTTTTTTTCGCTTATTCGGCGTGAAAAGGGGCGATTTATTCCGATGAAAGGCAATAATTGGATGAATTTTTAGGAAATGATTGAAATTATATTCATTTTATGGTATGGTGTGCATAATTATAAAATGAAGGAGTGAACTGTTTTGGACAGTGGGCCCAGTCCCTTATCCTACCGATTACCGTTTTTAATGGATGGCGGCATGAGCACCGAGCTCGTCAAGCGCGGGATGCCTCACGACGCCTGTGTGCCTGTTTGGGCAATGGAGCACCCGCAGGAGGTTGCGTCCGTGCAGCAGGCGTATTTGGACGCAGGCGCAAAGCTGCTGGTGACCCCCAACTACGGCGGAAACCGAGCCGCTATGGCGGCGCAGGGGTATGCAGGCTTGACCGTGGTATGCAATCGGGAAATTGCCCGCATGACTTATGAAACTGCGGCAGGGCGTGCCGTGGTTGCGGGCGCCCTTTCGCCCACCGGACTGTTTTTACCGCCGGTGGGAGAGCATAACTTTGAAGAATTTGTTGATATTTACCGTGAGCAGGCGGCGGCCATGCTGGAGTCGGTGGACTTGTTCTTTTTGGAGAGTATGACCCAGCTCCACGAGGCCAGAGCGGCGATGCTGGCGGTGCGTGAGCTCTGCGATAAGCCCGTCTTTGTCAGCGTGTTTTGCGATGACGAGGGGCGGTTGCACGGCGGCGGCACGGATGTGCTGGCGGCACTCATTGTGATGCAGGGGCTGGGTGCTGCGGCCTTCGGCATCGGCTGTGCCTCGGTGGAGGCGACTGTGGAGCAGCTGGAGCGGCTCAACGAGTATGCCATGATTCCGCTGCTGGCGAAGCCCTGCGGGCCGCTGGAGGCACCACAGAGCACGATGGCGCTGGCTGCAGCCGGTGCGCGGATGTTCGGCGGCTGCTGCGGCACGAGTCCGAAGGATATTTTCCTATTGGGTGCGGCGCTACAAAATCTGGATTTCACCGCCCTGCCCGTGCCCTATTTCACCGCCGACCCGGATGTGATTGCCTGCGCAAGCAGCCACGAGGCGCGCTTCATCACGCCGGACGTTGACGTGGGCGAGCCGGTGGCGTGCAGCAGCATGATGCTCGAGGATATTTTGCGGGCGGAGACGGAGTGGGCCAGCGGTGCCATCAAGGTGCTGGTTCGTGACGAGGAGGATTTGCAGATTTTCGCAGAGCATCAGTATGCCATTAAGGAGGCGCTCTGCATTGAGACAGAGGAGCCGGAGTTGATGGAGGGGGCGTTGCGGCTCTTTCAAGGGCGCGCCTTTTACGACGGCTTGGGCGGTCTGCCCGAGGATGAGCTCGAGCGGATGAAGCAAACATATGGACTCGTGATTTTATAGTACAATTTTGGACAAAACAAAAGCACGGAGAGCTTCTCTCCGTGCTTTTTGTCACATTTGACAAAATTCGACCTGTTTTTTTTACCCTTCGGTTGTGTATTTGTCCTTGACGGCACACACTAGATATGCTACTATTAACCTACGAAATCACGCTGCAACACACAATATATTGTGTTCGCTAAAATTACTTGCGGCTGCTTTATTGGAAAAGTGGCCTCTTTTTTGCCCTCGCAAAGAAGCAAAAAATATACTGCAAACTTGTAGTTTTGGCCTGTGATTGCAATTGAAAAGAGGAGAGTATGAGCATGAAAGTGACCGGTATTCGAAAACGGGATGGGCGCAATGTCCCATTCTGTGAGGAGAAGATTCAAGAAGCGATTAACAAGGCTTTCGCTGCGACCTATAAGCCAGGCAGCGAGGAGGCAGCCAAGCGTCTGACGGCAGAGGTTGTGTCCCGATTGGAGAGGGAGGGCAAGGCTGCGCCCGACGTGGAGCATATTCAGGACGTGGTGGAACAGGTGCTGATGGACAACGGGTACATCCAAACGGCCAGAGCCTACATTCTCTATCGCAGCGAGCGCACCCGCGCCCGCGAGATGAACACCCGTCTCATGAGAATCTACGAGGACATCACCTTCTCGGATGCGGCGGACAGCGATATTAAGCGGGAGAACGCCAACATCGACGGCGACACTGCGATGGGCTCGATGCTCAAGTTCGGCAGCGAGGGTGCGAAGCAGTTTTACGATATGTTCGTGCTCAACCCCGACCACGCCAGAGCGCACCGCGAAGGCGACATTCACATCCATGATCTGGACTTTTTGACCTTGACGACCACCTGCTGCCAGATTGATCTGGTGAAGCTGTTCAAGGGCGGGTTTTCCACCGGCCACGGCACGCTGCGCGAGCCCAACGACATCGCCTCTTACTCGGCTCTGGCCTGCATCGCCATTCAGTCAAACCAGAACGACCAGCACGGCGGGCAGAGCATTGTCAACTTCGACTACGGCATGGCGGACGGCGTGATGAAAACCTTCATCCGCTGCTATCGGCAGAATCTGACCCGTGCGCTCATGCTCATGGAGGGGGAGGAGGATCCGGAGAACGCCGTGAAGGCCATCATCCGCACCGTGGCGGAGGAGAGCGGACTTTATCCCAAGCTTGAAGAGAGCGGAGCTTACTTTGAGGCGGAGCTATCCAAGCTCATGGAGGCCTTTGGCATCAGCGAAGAGGATGCTGTGCGGGCGCAGAAGTTCGGTCACTACCGCGCCGTGAAGGAGACCGACCGGGCGACCTATCAGGCCATGGAGGCGCTGATTCATAACCTCAACACCATGCACTCGCGCGCCGGTGCGCAGACGCCGTTTAGCTCCATCAACTACGGCATGGACACCACGCCCGAAGGCCGCATGGTGATGAAAAACATCATGCTCTCCACGGAGGAGGGGTTGGGCAACGGCGAAACGCCGATTTTCCCCATCCAGATTTTCCGCGTGAAAGAGGGCATCAACTTCAATTCGGAGGACCCGAACTACGACCTGTTCCAGCTGGCCATGCGCTGCTCGGCAAGGCGTTTGTTCCCGAACTTCAGCTTTTTGGATGCGCCGTTTAATCTGGCGGCATACAAGCCGGGCAACCCGGATACCGAGGTGGCCTACATGGGTTGCCGCACGCGGGTGATGAGCAACATATTCGACCCGGAAAAAGAAATTGCCAGCGGGCGGGGCAACCTGTCCTTCACCACCATCAATCTGCCGCGTCTCGCCATCAAGGCCAAGGGCGATGTACACCGTTTCTTTGAGGATTTGGACATTAAGCTTGGCCTGTGCATTGACCAGATTTTGGAGCGTTTTGAGATTCAGTGCCGCAAGAAGGTGAAAAACTATCCCTTCCTGATGGGGCAGGGGGTTTGGCTCGATTCGGAGAAGCTGGACTGGGATGAAGAGGTGCGCTCGATTCTGGGGCACGGCACGCTGTCCATCGGCTTCATTGGTCTGGCGGAGACGCTGACCTGCCTCATCGGCGAGCACCACGCCGAGAGCGAGAAGGCGCAGGTTCTGGGCATTGAAATCATCAGCCATATGCGCGCGCGCATGGATGCGGAGAGCAAAAAGCGCAAGCTGAATTTTTCCCTGCTCGCCACGCCGGCGGAGGGCTTGTCCGGTCGCTTTGTAAAGCTGGACAAGCAGAAATACGGCGAGATTCCCGGCGTGACGGACAAGGAGTATTATACCAACTCCTTCCATGTGCCCGTGTATTTCCCCATCAACGCCCATGATAAGATTTTTGCGGAGGCGCCCTACCATGCGCTGACCAACGCAGGGCACATCACCTATGTGGAGATGGACGGCGACCCCTGCGATAATCTGGAGGCTTTTGAGAGCGTGATTCGGGACATGAAGGAGGCGGGCGTGGGCTATGGCTCGGTGAACCACCCCATCGACCGCGACCCGGTTTGCGGCTTCTCCGGTTTGATTAAGGAGCAGTGTCCGGGCTGTGGGCGGAAAGAGACCGACGGCGTGCCCTTTGATCGGATTCGCCGTATCACGGGCTATCTGGTGGGCACCCTCGACCGCTTCAACAACGCCAAACGCGCTGAGGAGCGCGACCGCGTGAAGCACGACGTATAAAGCGTCACGGCGGAGATATCTCCCTTGTTCTCTTGCAAGACCATAGGGTTTCAACCGCTCTACAATTGTTGTAGGGCGGTTGAGTTTCCCCATATTTCGAAAGAAAGGCGGCGGCGGTATGCGCATTGCAGGGATTGTGCAGGAATCCATTGTGGACGGGCCGGGGCTGCGCATGGCGGTTTTTACGCAGGGCTGCCCGCACCGCTGCCCGGGCTGTCATAACCCGGAGAGCCACGACCTGTGCGGCGGCAGTGAAATGAGCGTGGAGGCGGTGATTGCGCTGCTCGACCGGAGCCCGCTGACCAAGGGGCTGACGCTCTCCGGCGGCGACCCGATGATGCAGGCGGCGGACTGCCTGAAGCTCGCCGAGGCGGCGCACGCGCGGGGGATGAATGTGTGGACGTACACCGGCTACACCTGGGAGGCGCTCCGGCAGGAGGGCGACCCGCTGCGGCTGGCACTGCTGCGGGAGAGCGACGTGCTGGTGGACGGGCCCTATGTGGCGGCGCTGAGCAGCTATGCGGCCTACTTTTGCGGCAGCACGAACCAGCGGCTCATTGACGTGAAGCAGTCGCTGCTGGCGGGTGAGGTGAAAATTCTAAAGCGCCCCGACCATTTGTCTCATTTTAGCAAACCGGAATCTTAGTGTTCGTAGGAGCAGGGGCGGGTGCGCTCTGTTCCAATCATTTTCCCAACAAATTTGTCTAAAGTGCTGTGGAATGGACACGCTTCATAGACAATAGTCACAAAAAAATGAAAGAGCGACGGGTTTCTTACAATTTGAACAAAAAATATGATACAATAGACATGAAGTAAGAAGAGAATCTGTGAACATGACTGCTTCGGGGCGTTGTGCAGAGGCAGAAAGGCCTCGTACAGCTGAAAGCAGTGTGAAATGATGCGATGGGGAAGGTGTAAGATGGCTTTGTATCAAGCAGGCGACTATATTATTTACGGAAGCGAAGGCGTATGCAAAGTGGAGGCGGTGGGGCATCCGGACGTGTCCATGGCCGATGCGAGTAGAGTCTATTATACCCTGTCGCCGGTTTATCGGGGCGGCTGCAACTATATCCCGGTGGACAGCAAGGTTTTCATGCGCCCGGTGATTTCCCGGGATGAGGCGCTGGCGCTGGTGGAGCAGGCGGCCGGAATTGATGTGAACCATTATGAAAACTGCAACCTGCGGGAGATCAATGACCATTATACGGCTATGCTGCAAAGTCACGACTGCGGTGCGCTGGTGCAGCTGGTGAAAACCGTGTATCAGAAGCGGGAAACCCTGCTGGAGAACGGAAAAAAGCTGGGGCAAATTGACGAGCGCTACATGAAGCGGGCGGAGGAGCTGCTCTTTGGCGAGCTTGCCGTGGCGCTGGAGATGGAGCGGGATGCAATCAGTGCGCTGATGCTGGAGCGGCTGGGCTAGGGCAGATGCCGCTGAAATTGATGCGATAAGACAAAAGACCTTCCGCCGAATGGGCGGAAGGTCTTTCTTCGTTCAATTGGTTCTCGTTGCGACAACGGGCGGGCCGTCCAGTGCGAAGATTCTGTCTGCCCGGTCGGCGAGACCCTCCTCGTGGCCGATGAGCAGGAGGGCATGGCCCTCGTTTTGCAGGCGGGTGAGGATGCGGTCACGCCGCTGCTTGTCCACGCCGCTGAAGGGCTCGTCCAAAAGGTAGAGAGACCGATGTAAAGCAAAACACCTTGCCAGAGAGAGGCGGCGTTGCATACCGCCGGAGAGGGCGGCGGGGAGGGAATCGGCTTCGTTTTTCAGCTCTACCATAGTCAAAAGCGCCATAGCTTTTTCTTTGGCGAGGGCAGGGGGCTCGGTCATCACGTCAGTGAGATGAGAAAGGGCGCTGCGCCAAGGGAATAGGCGGTTTTCTTGAAAGAGGAGGGCTGCTTCCGGGGCGGTGACTGTGCCGGATTGCGGGCGCTCCAGCCCGGCGATAAGGCGCAGCAGGGTGGTCTTTCCGCAGCCGGAGGGGCCGGTGAGGAGGGTGGTGCCTTTTGCGGGCAGAGTAAAGGTAAAATCCTTTACGATGATTTTGTCTTGATAGGCGAAATTGACCTGCTCAAAGTGAATCATGACGGCACCTCCCAGCGTGAGAG